>ERZ772945.138-NODE-138-length-57658-cov-6.254310_pt1 | contig 57658 bp, 49 predicted proteins | sample MGYA00511681_ERZ772945 | MGnify/ENA primary metagenome ERZ772945 (study PRJEB29015, sample SAMEA2737943) | human oral metagenome | biome: human oral; feature: human-associated habitat; material: dental | place: China | collected 2143 ...
CAAGGAATCCCAGTTTGGCATTACTGAATCGCATCGCCGAAGCGGTAAATTCGACTCTCAGAATAGAGTTTGTCCCGAACAAGCGACTAGCAAAATAACGCGAAAGCGGTAGCTTTGATAACATCTCGTGATAACAATTTGATAACAGCAGTTCGTATACCCTGTAGAAATGGGATAACTGGAATTAATCTGAATAGAATCATATCAAGAAACAAAACTTAGATGGGTTAGAATCTATATTTCATTTTCGAGTTGGAATAGGTCCATCTAGTGCATTCTTTTGGCATCTAGTAGCAACTAGTCGCATCCTCTGGAGAGTATCGTAACAGCTTCTGCTTTTGCTGTGGTTGCGTATGTCTGCTAAAAGCGTACAATTGCAACATGACTTATTCGAACCACATAGCAGCGCTCAACGAGCTCTCCGCCTCGGAGGGCGTCTTCACCACTGCCCAGGCCGCACGGCTCGGAATCACGCGCAACGCCCTGTCCCAAGCTGTTGCCTCCGGTCGAGCCGAGCGCATAGCGCACGGCGCATACAGGCTCGCCGGGTCGCAAAGCGATTTCACAGACGAGCTCGCGGCCCTCTGGAAGCTGACCGACCCGGCTGCATTCACCCACGAGCGCATGCAGGCCGGCGCCTGGGACGGGATCGTGATCGGCGGATCGACCGCAGCAAGCCTGCAGAACCTCGGCGACTTCTACCTGTCGCCGTATCGCATCTACGCGCCGCGTAGAATTAACTCCCGCATGGAATCGGCGAGCTTCGCCATCAGAAGAGTCGACCCGGACGACGTGAGCTGGACCAAGGGGCTTCCCGTCACGCGGCCCGAGCGAACGCTCGTCGACCTCTGCCTGGACAACGAAGAATGGTCTTTGGTGGAAGACGCCTTCAGCTCTGCGGGCAACCTCGACTACGACCGTCTGGTGAAGATAATCGCCGACCAGCCGGAGAGGAAGAGCGTGCAGGAATTGCTGTCGGTGATCTGCGGACTCATGGAACGGCACCTTGACAAGGAGCGCGTTGGATGAGATACAAGACTCCGGCGGCACTCGAGATGGCCGCAAAGGCGGCAGCCAGGCGATCGGTGCTCGACACGGGCCGGGCAATGACAGGGTTCTATCTCCACAGGCTCCTTTGCCGTATTTTCAGTGACCCGCATCACGCCTTCGTGCTTAAGGGCGGCCAGAGCATGCTCGCCAGAACCGTGGACGCGCGAGCGACGAAGGATATCGACCTGCTCTGCAAGGAGCGTTCTCTTGAGCGTGCCCTCGAAGAGCTGGAGAGGCTTGCCTCTGCGGACCTTGGCGATCACATGCGGTTCACGCTTGCGTCCGCCGACCCGATAAAGGTGGAGGACGAATATCGGAGCGGACTGCGCGTTGTTTTCCAGCCCACGCTCGGCCCGAAGAGCCTGCAGCCCATCCCTATCGATCTCGTTGTCGACGAGGTTCCCCTCGAGCGTGCGGAGCTCGTCGCCCCTGCGGATAGGATGGATGTTGAAGGATTGCAGATATGCGACTATCTGGTCTATCCCGTCGAGAACGCGTTGGCGGATAAGCTCTGCGCACTGGTTGAAAGGCACGACGGGAGGGCTTCCTCACGTGTGAAGGACCTTGTTGATATCGCGATCTACGCGGCAACGTGCCCCATAGACGGAGGAAAGCTGCGGGAGCACGTGCTGCGGGAGGGCGCCGTGCGCGGCATCGTCCTGCCTGAGGCGTTCAGCATCCCAGATGAATGGGGAGCGCCTCATGCACGGCAGTTTGAGAAGCTGTGTTCTCAGACGGGCCTGCCCCATTCGCTTCGGAGCATTGGCGCGTCAGTCGAACTCGCGAGCAGACTTTTCGATCCCGTGCTTACCGGTTTTGCAGATGACATGACCTGGAATCCGGCAACGTGCGAATGGGGATAGATATCCACGTCCTCAATTGGGCGTTGCTTGACGTTCTGCCTGCCGTCGGGTAAAAAGAGGGCACATGAAAAACCTCCGGGTTTTGTAAGGGCGGGACCCACCGGGCCTCGCTCTAGTTTTATATAGTTTTATAAGAAAGAGATGCTCCCTGGCGGGTTCTTTCAGTCTGCAGTTCGGCACGCAAAAAGGGGCGTCGAGCCCTGGGGTTGTGGCGATGTGGCAAGTGTCTCTCGCAAGGGGGCGCGCGGCCATGGGAAGCCCGATCAGATGTCGTTGCCCATGGCACGGAGCGTCTCGTCCAGCTCGTCTTTCCTGACACGCAGCGGTCTCCCGATCCTTATGGCGGGGATCCTCTGTCGCTCGGTGAGCTTGCAGACCGACGCCTTCGATACGCGCAGGTAGTCCGCGACCTGTGGCACGTCCATGAGACCGTCGGGCAGGTCGCTCGTTTCGGATGTCGGGGAGGTGGCAGATCCCCGTATCTCCGCCCCGGTATTCTCGCGGCTTTCCGCATCATTATCCGATATTGCATGGGGTGCCGGGTATGCGTCGCGTGGCATCTGGAGGATGTCGTCTTTCATGGGATGGCAAACCGCCTCTCGTCTCGCATCTCGTGCCCTCAGGTTGCGAGAAGACCCAAGGAGTCGCGTCTTCTGGACGGGACAAGCAGAGAGATACCTGCTGGGAGGCGTGCGAAGTCGCGCGAGGCGCTAGCTGTCATGTGCCGTGACGTTACTTACGCCGGTGGCGCGTGACCTCGGCCGAGGGCCGCCGTAGGCGTTGTGGGGCCTGTCCCGCTTGTGGCGGTCAATGTAGGGGAGAGGTCCCGTGGAACCGGCCACAGCCAGACTATCCCAGACAAGGAGCTTACAGGACTCGCGAGGATCGACTGGCTCGGGGGGCGCCAGAGCCTGCTGCCCCCCTGTCCGCCGTCCTCCCTATCGAGGTCATTGGACAGACGGGAGGTGTCATGGCAGTATGGCTTCAAGCTCCTTCCGCAGGGCCTGCTTCATTGCCTCGAGCTCCTTGCTGCTCGGCCTGTTGCAATCTGCGTACATCTCTTCCCTTGGGTACCACCAGACGGGGCCTCTGCCGTTGTTCCCGTGGTTCCCAAGGTCTCCTGTCGTCCTTGGGAACAGGTGCCAGTGCAGATGCGCGTCACCGTTCCCCAAGCATTCATAGTTCATCTTCTCTGCGCCAAAAGCCCTTGAAACCGCTTCTGCCACAATCGTCATCTCTTCAAGGAACCTTGCCCTCGTATTGTCTTCCAGCTCGAATAGTTCTGTCATGTGCTCTTTGAGCAAAAACAGCGTGTATCCCTTGAAGTGCTGATTGTCGCCGAGAACCACGTATCCCGTCGTGAGTTCTCTCACAAAGAAGGGGTTGTCGCCGCTTTTAATCATCTGTATTCGATCGCATATTTCGCACATCGAGCTCTCCGTAGACTCGCCCTGTTTAAAAAATATGAATATTTTTAGCCTTTCAGCCTCTGACATGACAGGGTGACGAGGCCATCCTGCGCGCGACGCTCGGCCACACGGTGCATCCTGCGCTCGATTCCGATTTGTTAATCGTAGCAGAAGTCAACTTCAACGTGCTTCCGAACCGATGGCGGGCTGAAGCGGAGGCCGGATAGTCGGGGCTTGCATTGCTCTTTGCCGACGGGGAGATGCACATGACATACCCTTCGGCCGCAAAAGTCGCCAGGCTCTGGGGCATCTCCGCCAGGAGCGTGCGCAACTGCTGCGCACAGGGGCGCGTGCCGGGCGCCTTTCTCACGGGCAAGGCGCGGGGCGTCCCGGCCGACGCGGGGCGCCCGGTCGCCTGAACGGGCGGCGGGCGGCTCCTACCCCTGTGCTCGCGAGGCTCCGCGAGGAGATGTCTGCGCGGACTCTCGAGGCATCTACCACAAGGTGCAGGTCGAACTCACCTACAACTCCAGCCTCATGGAGGGCAGCGGGCTCACGCACGACCAGCCGCGCCTCATCTTCGAGACCTCCACGATTGGTTCGGAGGGGGAGAGCGTGCGCGTAGATGACGTGATAGAGGCCTCCAATCACTTCCGTTGCATCGACTACATCATTGGGCATGCGAGTGACGCCCTCTCCGAGGCGCTGCTAAAGGACCCGCACCGGATTCTTAAGGCCTCCACGAGCGACGCAGACAGGGACTGGTTTGCCGTGGGCGACTACAAGCTGCTGCCCAACGAGGCCGGTGGCCACGAGACGACCGCTCCGGAGGACGTCGCACGGGAGGTGCGCGGTCTCATATCCTCCTATGAGGCGAACCGTGCCCAAACGCTCGAGGACATCGTGTCCTTCCACGTGTCGCTTGAGCGCATCCATCCCTTCCAGGACGGCAACGGCCGCGTTGGCCGGCTCGTCATGTTCAAGGAATGCCTGCGCCATGGGATAGTGCCGTTCGTCGTTGGTGATGATGCAAAGTTCTTCTACTATCGTGGCCTGTCTCGGTGGGACGTTGAGAGGGGGTGGCTCATGGGCACGTGCCTCTCGGCTCAGGACAGCTTTAAGGGGTGGTTGGACTACTATCGCATTCCGTACTCCGGCTGAGGTGACCGAAAGTCCCAAACCGAATGCGGGTGTTGTCGTGCCGCCGGCCGTCTGGGACGGCGAGGGCGAGTGACCGTACGCCCCGCGTCTGGAAGACATGGCGCGCAGCCCGACTTCCCAAGGGACGGGGGATGCAGGCGTTGCCAGCCGCTACCGCGCTGCGATCCTGCGGATGCCCTGGAGGCTCGACGCCTCCTCGAGTATCCCGATGAGATCGGTCGCCTGATAGAACGCGCCTCGCCTCGCGTTGCCCATCTTCGAGAGTATCCCTCGCTTGCAGGCGGTCTGGATGAGGGCGCGCCCCGCGCGGTCGGTGATGCCAAGGCGTCTGGACACGAAGCCGACATCGACCACCGGCTGCTCAACAAGCAGGGCAGGAAGCCTGTGCGAGGCCGAACCGGCGCGGTCGGCGTTTGAGGAGCGCCACGTGCCCAGGATAACATCAACGTCTGCGGCGATCCGGGAGCCTATGACGACGGCAAGCTCCAATGCGTCGGCTAGGCAGCTGACGATGGGCTCGATCTCTCCCTCATGGTACGCGTCGAGCGCTCCCATGTACCTCTTTACGTCGTGCAGAAGCCCCGCCGAGATGGGCAGGGTCGCGTGCAGCAGGGCCTCGTCCAGTGCCAGCATGCGGTGCAGGATTACGCGCCCCGTGCGACCGTTGCCATCCGTGAATGGGTGTATGGTCTCGAACTGCGCGTGGAAGAGCGCTGCCTTCGTCACAGACGGCATGTCCTCGCGGCGCCCGAACGTCACAAGGTCACCAAGACATCCGCGCACCCTTGCGGCATGCGGAGGGACGAACGAGGCGCCATGGGGACTGTAGGGGGAACCGCCTATCCACACCTGCTCGTCCCGCAGGCCCTCTTCGGTGACGTTTGCCATGAGTGTGTCGTGGATGTCGCATATCGAATCAATGTCGATGGGTCCTTGCTGGCGCAAGGCCTCACGCATGGCAGCGACGTTGCCAGCGATTGTCAGGGCGTTAGCAGGAGCCTTGTCCGTCAGTTCGGCGAGCGCCACGTTGCGTACGCTGGACGTCAGCCGCTCGATCTGGGAGCTAGATGAGGACTCGCTCCTGAGGAGCAGTGCCGGGAGGTCGTAGGAGCGTACTGCCTGTGCCTGGTCGAAGCGCGCCATGGCGACCTCCACCTCCAAGATGCGCTGTGACAGTCCCCGTGGCAGGCTGACCGCCTCGCTGGCGATGGTCGCGGGAACTGCGGCCTCGTAGCTCGATAGAATCTTCCTCCTGCGGCTCTTGGGGATGAGTGCCAGCTCATCTGGGTCACGTTCCCATGCGCACGTCTCGTGCGTGATGCTCGGCCACATGGCGTCTTCCGCTCTCTTTGCTCCGGTTTGTAGATAATAACGGAAATAAATTCTAATATACTTCCGAACTAGCGGCACATGGGTTCGTGAGTCGGCTGGTCGGGGCTCAGAAAACATAACGAAATTAACTAACCACTAGTCGGGCCTTGGCCTGATGAAGTACCTCTACTCACCGTGAAAGCCATCGCGCTCGATGTCGATAGATTCCATCTCGTTACCTGCCACCTTGATCTTGCGCTCGTAGACCGCCGGGTCCACCGTGCAACGCACCTCCAGGCTGGCGGAGGTCGTGGTTGAGGAGATGAGTCTGACGATGTACTGCAGCGACTCGAGCGGCCGGCCGCATTGCTAATCGCCACCTGGGGGCCTTTCGTGACGGTCGTAGGCGGGGTCTCAACAGACTAGCCCTCGGTGCTTTCGGTATTGGACAGGTATGGCTTCCATAATAGACACTCGCGCCATTCACCCGTGAAGCCCATGCGCTCCTGGTTGCGCCTCGTGAGCCCGAACACCATGTCAAGCAGGCGCTTGCGCCAGCTCGTGTCTGGTGCAATACGCTCGAGTAGGTAGCTCAGCATGGTGAGCGTGCCAAACATCTTGTCGTTTTTTCACGTCATAGGGGTCGTGCAACTTAGGTGACCTCGGGATCTTAGGCGGGTTACCGATGGTCCTGTTCCAGAGGCGACCGTGGTGGGCGCAGATGTTGCGCACGGTGTTGACGGTCAGCAGCCATGAGTCGAGCACCGTGGTGTTAATGCCCAGGTTGTGCGCAATCTGCTTCCTCACGAGTACAGGTGAGCCCTTGTAGAGGGCGACCACCAGGCCGAAGTCCATCACGTTCACGAGTATCCAGTAGGGCGGCAGGTCGTGGTGGTCACCGTACTTGTTGTGGAAGTGCTTGGCGAAGGGCTCGCCTCTCTTGGCCCTCCCATAGGTGTCGTGGCACTTCTCGATGAAGTGCCCGTAGCGCTTCTCGCTCAGTCTGGGGAGCTTCCCCCTGTCCAGGAAGCCGAAGGGGCCGGTCTGCTCGGCAAGGATGTATGCGAGCTGCACGCGCATGTAGACCTCCACGTGCTCTACGGCATCAAAGACCACGAGGCGGAACTGCCGATCGAACACGTACATGTCCCAGACGCGCCGGAACGTGGTACCCTCCTGGAACTCGTCCGAACCCTGTTTCTTGTGGATGTGCCAGTAGCCGCTCAGGCGATAGTAGCCCACGTCCCGAAGATGGTTAATAAGGTCGTCTCGGTCAGCAACCATACCTCGGTCATTCATGAGGAGGTCAGCCTGCTGCTCAAAGGTGAGAAAGGGCTTAGTATATTCCATGGACACGGTGTCCTTTAGATAGGCAAAAACCCGCCAGTGTGCATCGTTGAGAGGCCAGGCGGGCTTACTAAAGCAAGTCTAGCACAGAAGGGCGTGTCCTGTACAAGAATTGTGGAAGATTCTATGGAAGGTATGCTACGACTGTTGCTGTCCACATGCTCACATCCTACCCGACCCGAACACCCAACACATGAGCAGAGCTTACGAGTGAAGTCCGGCGTCTGAGTCGGGCCTCACTCGTTATCCCACGCGAGTTTCGGCTTTCTCTTGCTGTACGCCACGGCCTTACGCAGCGTCGACTCACTCAGGCCCCAGAGCTCGCTTGCGTCCGAGAATGACATGAGCCCGTCAAAGGACGTCTTGACCTCCATACCGTTCTCCCACAGCTCGTCGCATGACAGATCGAGGTCATCGCCCCAGACGGTCCCGTAACCGCCCTAGCCCACCTCCACGGACCCGAACAGCGCCCCGTTCCTGAGTGCCCTGAAAGCGGGAAGCCTCCTGTCGAGGGATTTCGTGTCGTACACTTTGGTGACCCCGTTCGCAAACTGGACGCTGAGCTTCATGTCTGGCAGTGCGGCAACATCCCTCACCTTATGAAACAACATTCCCATTGCCTCCTCGCCACGTGGATCGAGCCTTCTAAACTCCCGCGTTCTGTGGCCTACAAGAAGCAAGACATGTATGTTGGAACGCAGGTAATAGCACCGTCGCTGCGCATGTCCTTCGTGTAGACCAGATACTGGCTGCCGACCCTCGAGGGGTACTTCTGGCTAAACGCGTCGAGCGAAGGGTGCGTGCTGTACTTGGACGACTTGACTTCGACCGGGCAGATCTTTTTCCCATCAGGGACGAGGAAGTCGATCTCGTAGTTGCGATTTGCCCCCTCCTTTGGCCACGTGTGGTAGAAGAGCCGGTGTCCGTGTGCAGCCAGCTCCTGCGCCACGACATTCTCACCCGTCTTTAGGATCTAGCACTAGGATTCTTTGACCCGACGACAACGAAACCGAAGCCGACGCCAGCCCCGAGCTGGCGTTTTTGCTGTCTCCGCGAGATTTGACAAGATTTCTCACATGGATCATATTTCTAGTGCTATAGTGCTATATCAGAGCATGGGAACCGACGGGCGGAAGGGGGCCCGGGATGTCGTACTTCCTCAAGCAGACGAGGAACAAGAAGGGCACGTACCTGCAGATCTACGAGAGCACCTACGACCCCGGCCGCGGCTACGGCACGCACCGCTCGGTGAGGGCCGTCGGCTACGTCCACGAGCTGGAGCAGTCCGGCATCCCCGACCCGGTGGCGCGCCTCAGGGCCGAGGTGGCGGCGATGAACGAGGAGGCCAGGGCGTCGAGGGCGAGGGAGGGGGCGAGGCTCGTCGGCGACTCGACGCCCGAGCGCCACATGGGCCACTTCCCCGTCAGGGCCCTGTACAGGCGGCTCGGCATCCCGGCCGACATCGGGTACCTGCAGATGGCGTCGGGGTTCCGCTTCTCCCTCGACGGGCTCCTGGAGTCGCTCGTCTGCGCGCGCGTCGTCGCCCCGTGCTCGAAGTCGAGGACCTTCCACGACGTCCTGCCGCTGCTCGGGGAGGAGCCGTCCTTCTCGCTCGGCCAGCTCTACGACGGGATCTCCTACCTCGGCCACGAGTACAGGAAGGTCGTCGAGGCCGCGAACGCCCGCGTGGGCGAGCTGTTCGGCCGCGACACGTCACGCTCCTACTTCGACTGCACGAACTTCTACTTCGAGATAGACCGCGAGGACGGCCTGCGCAGGAAGGGGCCCTCCAAGGAGCGGAGGGCTGACCCCATAGTCGGCATGGGGCTCCTGCTCGACGCGAGGTGCGTGCCGATGGGGCTCGAGATATATCCCGGCAACGAGAGCGAGAGGCCGAGGATCCGGGAGGTCATCGGGGCGCCCGAGGAGCGCCACCACATGACCGGCAGGACCGTGCGAGTGGCAGACAAGGGCCCCGACTGCGCGGACAACGTCGCCGACGCCATGCTGGCGGGCGACGGGTACCTGTTCTCCAGGAGCGTGAGGCGGCTGCCCGCGAGGGAGCTCGCCTGGGTGCTGTCGGAGGAGGGGTGGGAGGACCACCTGGGGAGGGACGGCAGGATCCACCATCGCACGAAGTCCGTGACCGGGGACTTCGAGTACAGGGTGTCGAGGGAGGGCGGCGGGAAGGGGACTGTCGAGCTGCGGGAGCGGAGGGTCGTCACCTTCAGCCCCAGGCTCCGCTCCAAGCAGCTCCGCGAGATCAACCGGCAGGTGGAGAAGGCGAGGAGGCTCAGGCTCGCGGAGGCGAGGAGGTCAGAGTACGGCGACAGCGCCAAGTACGTCACGTTCGTGGCCGTCGACTCCGAGGGCGAGGTCAGGGACGACGAGCGCGTCGTCGCCACGCCCGACCGCGAGGCCATAGGGAGGGCCCGCTCGCTCGCCGGCTACAACATGCTGGTCACGAGCGAGGCCGACATGCCCGAGGCCGAGGTGTACGACACCTACCACCGCCTGTGGCGGATCGAGGAGACGTTCCGGGTCATGAAGTCCGAGCTCGACGCGCGACCCGTCTACCTGCGGAGGCACGACTCGATAGTCGGGCACTTCCTCATCTGCTACGTCGCCGTGCTGCTCGTCCGCCTGCTGCAGGTGCACGTGCTCGGGGACGAGTTCGGCTCCGGACAGCTCTTCGGCTTCATGCGCGGGTTCAGGGCGGTGAGGGTGTCGGAGCGCAGGTACGTCAACATCTCGCGGTCCTCGCCCGTCATCGACAGGCTCAAGGAGGTCACGAGGCTCCCCCTTGACCACTACCACCTCACGAAGGGTGAGTACGACAGGATCCTCGGATACAGGTTCCCCTCCCTCAAGGCCACAGGCCAGGAGGAGTCGAAAGGGTCGATTTAGCACTAGAAATCAAGGTTGTACGCCAAAGTCAAGTACTAAAGCAAGTCTAGCACAGAAGGGCGTGTCCTGTACAAGAATTGTGGAAGATTCTATGGAAGGTATGCTACGACTGTTGCTGTCCACATGCTCACATCCTACCCGACCCGAACACCCAACACATGAGCAGAGCTTACGAGTGAAGTCCGGCGTCTGAGTCGGGCCTCACTCGTTATCCCACGCGAGTTTCGGCTTTCTCTTGCTGTACGCCACGGCCTTACGCAGCGTCGACTCACTCAGGCCCCAGAGCTCGCTTGCGTCCGAGAATGACATGAGCCCGTCAAAGGACGTCTTGACCTCCATACCGTTCTCCCACAGCTCGTCGCATGACAGATCGAGGTCATCGCCCCAGACGGTCCCGTAACCGCCCTAGCCCACCTCCACGGACCCGAACAGCGCCCCGTTCCTGAGTGCCCTGAAAGCGGGAAGCCTCCTGTCGAGGGATTTCGTGTCGTACACTTTGGTGACCCCGTTCGCAAACTGGACGCTGAGCTTCATGTCTGGCAGTGCGGCAACATCCCTCACCTTATGAAACAACATTCCCATTGCCTCCTCGCCACGTGGATCGAGCCTTCTAAACTCCCGCGTTCTGTGGCCTACAAGAAGCAAGACATGTATGTTGGAACGCAGGTAATAGCACCGTCGCTGCGCATGTCCTTCGTGTAGACCAGATACTGGCTGCCGACCCTCGAGGGGTACTTCTGGCTAAACGCGTCGAGCGAAGGGTGCGTGCTGTACTTGGACGACTTGACTTCGACCGGGCAGATCTTTTTCCCATCAGGGACGAGGAAGTCGATCTCGTAGTTGCGATTTGCCCCCTCCTTTGGCCACGTGTGGTAGAAGAGCCGGTGTCCGTGTGCAGCCAGCTCCTGCGCCACGACATTCTCATACACGGCCCCTAGGTTCGCGGGAAGCCTGTCGGCGAGCAGCTTCTCGTACACAACGTTCTCGGTCATGTCCGCATCCTTGAATGAGAGGGTAACGAACAATCCGGTATCCGCAAGATACAGTTTGAACTTCTCCAGGTTGACGTTCGAAGACATCCCCACGTTAGGGTCGTTTGCATGGTAGGCGACCAGCACGGTCTTAGACTCGCGCAGCTCGGCAATCTCCTCAAGGATGTCTGCAGCTCGGCGGTTGGCAAGGACGCTTGACACGTGGTACCGCGATGACCTCCTCGCCAGCTGTGCCGGTATGGCGTCGAAGAGAAGTGCCAGCACTCCCGATGGGCTGATCTTGTGGAAGTCTTCCTCATACAGGTTGATGATCATCCGTTTGGCGCCGTCTACCTCCCGGAGGTTGTTCGTCTGCAGGTAGGTGTCGACAATCTGTGGCATCCCACCCACAAGCATGTAGAGACGAAAGTCACGCATGAGCCTTCGGTTCGTCTGTTCACCAAGCTGTGCCTTCGAGACAAAGGCATCCTTCAACAAGGATAGCGTCGAATCGTTGCCACGTGCCCACATGAACTCCTCATAGTCCATGGGACGCATCTGGACTCGCTCTTCCTCACTTGGAATGAGGATGCCCGCAGTGTTCTTTCGTATCGAGATAAGCGAACCCGTTTCGATGTAGTCATAGCGCCCGTCCTTGACAAGTTTCTTTATGGCTTGCCTCGCCATGGGGCAGAGCTGCACCTCGTCGAAGATGATAAGAGACTCTCGTTCGAAGAGGCGGACCGAATAGCGCAGCTGGAGCTGGAGGAAAAGGTAGTTCAGGTCCGACACGTCCTCGAAGAGCTCCCGGACGTCGTGCGCCGCCTCGGCGAAGTCGATGAGGATATAACTACGGTACTCATTCTTTGCGAACTCCTCAACTACGGTTGATTTGCCGACGCGTCGCGCACCCTCGATCAGCAGCGCCGTCTTACCGTCGGAGCGAAGCTTCCACTCCTGCATGACACTGTAGATTTTGCGTTTGAACATCTCCACACCTCATTTCCGTACTTTATTAGACTTCAATATAGTGCATTTCCGCATATTTTTTCATGCCATATCTGAGCATTCCCGCACATTTATATCGACACAGCGCTTCCGATAGCCCACCGCCCCGTTTCTACGAGGGTCTCTACGAAGGCAGGCGCCAGTTCGCCCTCGCCAGGCAGCCAAAGAGGTGTGCCAAACCTCCCCGTGCGCGGATGCGTTTGAAGGGCGCGAGCGATGATCGAAGGAACGTCGTCTTCCTGAGAAAGATCGTCCCTACGACTCCCCAAAGGTCATCGCCACGTACGGTGGACCAGGTGGTCCAGGTAGCCCAGGGTCCCGCAGGAGCCTTTGGGCGCGCGTCCGCACATCCTTCGAGGCGGCACATGCCGGGGGCATTTGATGGTAGCATTGCCCCAATGGGTGTACTCCTTGGTTGCCAGAAGGAGGGGGGCATGGGGCGTGCGTCGCAGGCGCATGGCCCTGCTCGCCCTTCCCCTTAGGTGATTGCGCGTGACTGCCTTGCAGTCAGGCTGTGGTCCCACCTTGATAAAGCGCACCGTCGCCGCATCCGTCCAGGGCTGTCTCCAGAAACAGAGGGTAGGGGGACATGAGGTTTGTCATAGAGCAGCTGTCGAAGCGTTTCGACGCAAAGGAGGTCCTGAGGGACATCAGCTTCACCTTTGAGGAGGGGAAGATATACGGCCTGCTCGGCAGGAATGGTGCAGGGAAGACGACCCTCTTCAATTGCCTTAACCGGGACATCCGGACTGATGGCGGAACCTTCCATTTTGAGACGGTGGATGGCGTCAGGGACGTCTTGCCCGAGGACATCGGCTACGTCCTCTCGACGCCGACTGTCCCGGAGTTTCTTACCGGACGGGAGTTCTTGAAGTTCTTTATGGACATCCACGCGGACGAGCTGCGCGACACAAGGTCCATCGACGACTACTTCGATGACATGAGCATCGAGGTGGGGGACAGAGACAGGCTGCTCAAGGACTACTCCCACGGTATGAAAAGCAAGATGCAGATGCTGGTCAGCATCATCGCCCGACCGAACTTGATGCTGCTGGATGAGCCTTTGACCTCCCTTGACGTTGTGGTCGCAGAGGAGATGAAGCAGCTGCTGCGCTCCTTGAAGGAGGGGCGAATCATCGTCTTCTCGACGCACCTCTTGGATCTGGCGTTGGACCTGTGTGATGAGATCGTGCTGCTGAACCATGGCGTTCTTGAGGCCGTCGACAAGTCCGACCTCGACAACGGGGAGTTCAAGGACAAGATCATCGCGGCGCTGAGGGAGGAGGGCGATGCGTAAGACCCTGCGACTGTCCTTCTCGCTGAGAAATACCTACCGCGTCAACTCGATCCTGTATGCCCTCAGGCAGGTCCCCCTGCTGAGGCGACTTGTTCCTGCCGATGTGTATCGGCACTGCGAGTTCAAGCTGCTTGCGAACGTCCTGTCCGTAGTGTGGGAGATCCTGTCGGTGTTTGTCGGGAAGGCCCTGTACGTTGTCCTTATGGTGATGGTGCCCGCGAGCCTGCTGGACCTCTCCGCACATGCCAGAGCACAGCTCTTGCTCCACCTGTTTCTGCTGCTCTCCCTGATCGGCGCGACAACGGACACTTATCTGTTCGATCCGTCAAAGGACAAGTACTATGCCGTTGTCCTGCTTGGCATGGACGCGCGGGAATACACCCTCGTCAATTACCTCTACGTGCTTGCGAAGGCGCTTGTCGGCTTCACGCTGTGTACGTTGGTGTTTGCCCTGCCGGCTGGCCTGTCTCTTGGGCAGTGCCTGCTTGTTCCGCTGTACGTGGTGGGCGTTAAGATGGTCTACAGCGTAAGATGGCTATGGGATTATGAAAAGGGCGGACGGGTGCATAGCGAGATGAGAGACGCAGCGTCGCTGTGGATCGTGATGTTCCTGCTGCTGGGCGCCGCATACGCCCTTCCGCTCATGGGGCTCATGATTCCTGTGACAGTGGCTGTGCCCTGTATGGTCGCAGGTGCCCTTCTAGGCATACCGGCACTGTGGAAGATACTGACCTTTGCCCACTATCCCACGATGTGTAAGGAGCTGCTGCAGGATGCGGTCGTGACCCATCCGGTCACCTTGCAAGGCGTTCGCTTGGATGCGATCAGGCAGAGCATCAGTGTGGATACGGGCATCACAAGCCAGAGAAAAGGTCTTGAATACCTGAATGAGCTGTTCATCAAGCGACACCAGGGGCTTCTCTGGAGGTCGGCGAGGCGGATTGTCGTAGCTGCCCTTATCGTGTTTGTCGGCTGCGTGGTCGCGATGCGGCAGCTCCCGTCGTTCAGGCTCAGCGTGAACGACTCGCTGATGTCCTATCTGCCGCATATGGTCCTTGTGATGTACGCGATCAATCGTGGGTCGGGCTTTACTCAGACGCTGTTCGTCAATTGTGATCGCAGCCTGCTGACCTATCCGTTCTACAAGCAGCCGGAAAGCATTCTGCGGCTGTTCTGGATCCGCCTCAGAGAGATCGTCAAGGTGAACCTGCTGCCAGCTGCTGTGATCGGTGCAGCGCTCACGTCGTTGCTCTACCTCTCCGGTGGCACAGATGCCCCCGTGGACTACGTGGTGCTGTTCGTGTCTGTCACGGTGATGAGCGTCTTTCTCTCTGTGCACTATCTGACCCTCTATTACCTGTTGCAGCCCTATAACGCAGGCACGGAGATGAGGAGTGGGACGTACCGCGTCATGACTGCGGTGACCTATGCCGTCTGCTACCTAATGATGTGGGTGCGACTGCCCGCACTGGTCTTTGGCGTGGCACTCATTGCCTTTTGCGTATGCTATTGCATCGTGGCGAGCGTCCTCGTCTATCGACTGGCGCCAAAGACCTTTCGTATCCGCCCGTGAGGCCGCACGGGCACGAAGATGCCGAACGTCCGAGACAAAAAAGGCAGTTCGATGCGGCGAGGCGGTCTTTGGCCGTCTAGCTCCGCCTCAGGTGGCGCTCCAGGCGCCGGCTCAGCGCCACAAGTGCCATGACGATCACGTAGTAGATGGCGGCGACAACAACAAACGGCTCGAACGCGCGGTACGTGAGCGCCTGGACGCTCTGCGCCGCGCGCATCATGTCCATGAGGCCGATCGTCGCCACCAGAGACGAGCTCTTGAGCACCGTGATGGCCTCATTGACCAGCGCCGGAGCAACCGAGCGCAGTGCCTGCGGGATGATGATCTCCCACATCATCGAAGGGTAGGGCAGGCCCAGGGCGCGTGCGGCGTCGTACTGGCCGCGATCGACGCCCTCGATGCCGCCACGGACGGTCTCCGAGACGGTGGCCGACCCATTGAGTCCAAGCGTAAGCACGGATGCCGTAAACATCGAGATCTTGTAGCCAGTGAGCTGCGGCATCCCAAAGTACGCAATGAAGAGCAGCACGATGAGCGGTATGCCGCGAAAGATTGACGTGTAAAAGTCTAGGATCACGCGAAGCGGCTCGCACGGCAGCACCTTGAGCACGGCGATGAGAAACCCCAGCACAAACGCCAAGAGTAAGGCGACTCCCGTCACCTCCAGGGTGACGACGAGGCCACCCACGAACATGGGAGCATAGGGTTCGATGAGCGAGAAGTTCATACGGCCCTCTGGCTAACCCGGCGTGGCGGAACCCACGCCCTTTGTCGCCGTGCCAGAGGCCGAGAAGTCCCCGTCCCACTTGAAGTCTGTGCCCACGTAGGTTCCAATGAACTGGTCGATGGTGCCGTCCTTGAGCATTTCGCCGACGCACTGGTCGAAGGCCGCGACGAACGATGCTCCCTTCGTGGCCATGATGCGGTAGACGCCCACGTAGTCCTTTGTCTCGGCCCGGCCGAGAAGACCAAGCACCAGGCCGCCATTGGCGTCGCGCATGGACTGACCCTCGGCGCCGTCGCACAGATAGGCGTCGATGCGGCCGGCAAGGACCTCTTGGAGGCACTGGTTGCCGCCGTCGTAGGTGTGGATGTCGGCGTTTGGCAGGACGGCAGCGACGAACTTGTTCTGCACGGTGCCGGTGGTGCAGGCGATGCTCTTGCCCGAAAGGCCATCCACGCTCGTGATGGGGTCGCCGCCCAGGGTGAGCACGCCGACGAGCGGCTGGTAGTAGCCGCGGGTGAAGTCATAGCTTTGCTCGCGCTCGGCATTCGAGGACATGGCCATCGTGAAGGAGGTGTCGCTCGCCTGAACGGAGGCCAGTGTGGCGGCGAACTGCTGCGGCTCGAAGTCGTACGTAAAGCCAAGACGCTTGGCCATCTCGTCCGCAACGGCAATGTCAAGGCCCACGACCTTCTGGGTGCCGTCGGACTGCATCTCGACGTAGCGATAGGGCGCGAAGGCGTCATCGCCCACGAAGCTAAGGTGCCGTCCAGAGAGATCTGTTGTCGAGGCCGAGGATGACGCACCGCCAGCGGTGCCTTCCTGCGGCCCTTTGCAGCCCGCGAGTGCGAGCGTTGCTCCCGCTGCCATCATGCCGAGAAACGACCTGCGACCCATCGGGCCGCCCATCTTGGTATCCATTCTGCAACACCTCCAGCGTTCTCCTGCACTGCCACCCCAGTGTAGCCTACGGAAATCATAACTTCTAGCGAGGATACAAACTGTTAGCCTTCGCGAAGGTCTTGAGGCGCGGGACCCTCGCAAGTGTGGGGCCACTTGGGGTAGCCTCGTGGTTCCCTTGGCTTGCGAGGGGGGTCAAGTTCTCGACGGCCTCGCGCACGGTCATGCGCCTGCCGCTGTGGTCGGGGTTGATCAGCACGTAGCGGTCGTGCCCGATGCCCAGTTCCTTCATGTACGAGACGTGGCGCAGGCCATGGCGGCTCGTCATGCGCTCGGTCAGGTCGCGGCTCTCCTCTGGCTTCATCACACAGACCATATCGACGGAGGCCTGATCGATGGCCATAATGTCCGTCGAGGCGAGTGTGCTCACGTTGGGCGTCACGATGGGGGCTGCCGAGACGCTCGTGGTCCGGTTGGTCACGCTCGTGGCCGTGCTCCTCTCGCCCTCGTGCATGGGGAGGTTGTGGATGTATGGCATTGGATGCTATATAATTATGTCATTGAATACTATAAATCTTTGGAGTTGCCTCTATGATGACGTATTACGAGCGTCCACTTGCGGGCGAGATCCTCCGTGCGCACAGCAAGGTTGTCGTGCTTGAGGGTGCGCGTGCCGTCGGGAAGTCCACGCTTGCGCGCAGGCAGCTGGAGTCGCACGGATACGCCTATTACACGCTGGCAGATGCGGGCACATTGCGACAGGCGTCGTCGGATGCGGCGGCTTGGATACAACGCATCAGGGTGCCGGCCATTATTGATGAGGCTCAGCTCGCCAAGGATATTCCGCTTGCGGTGAAAGAGTACACGGACCAGAAGCCGGGACAGGACATACTTTTCATACTTACGGGGTCAGCATCTATCGCACGCTCGGGGCTGGGCGGTCAGGATCCCCTAACAAGGCGTGTGAGGAGGTTCTCACTCTACCCTCTGACCCAGGCAGAGCTTCATAGGTCTACGTTCAACATCGTTGATAGCTTCTGGCACTCAGAGCCTGACCTTACGTATGGATCTCGTCTGACGATGGATGACCTTAGGTTGATGATGTCCACCGGCGGGTTCCCAAAGTATGCTGTGGACACACGGCTGATGAGCACCAGCGAGCGTGGGCTATCGATACGCGATGACATCGATAGCGTTTTGGGGGACACGCTTCTTCCTGAGGAGAGATTTGATAAGAACATTGCACAAAAGATCTTGCAGAGGTTGCTTGTGTACCCAGGTGGCATCCTGAATGTCAGCAAGGTCGCATCCGAGCTGGGATATGATGTCAGGACAATCAATAGGTATATAAGCATATTTATCAGGCGCTTCCTTATTCACACGCTTCCAAACCTAGCCACCCGACCAACGAGGCAGCCCTATGCCCGAGCGAAGATGCACCCGGTAGACACCTCTTTTTCGGTCGAGGCGCTGAGGATGTCGGGACATGATATGACGCGCGAGCCAGAGGAGTTCGGAAACCTTCTTGAGTCGTTTGTGGTGCAACAAGTCATCCCGGCATGCCAGTGGTCTCAGGAGCGGCCCGATTGCTTCTATTGGAGAGAGGCGGGTGTGTCACCACATGAGGTCGATCTCGTCTTGAAAAACGATGCTGGGAAGCTTGTTGGTATCGAGGTCAAGAGCTCAGAGACTGTCAAGCAGGACGATTTCAAGGGGCTGCGTGCCCTTGCGTCCAGAGATGGGCGCTTGAGTCGTGGGTTTGTGATATATACGGGCAGCCAAGTCATCAAAGAGGACGATCGCCTATGGGCGATTCCCGTATCGGCTCTCTGGGAGGATGGAGCGTTCGTGTCTGATGCGCATGGATCGCTTTTGGGCAACCCGGTGATGAGAGCGGATGCCAATCCCTTGTCTTCTGCGGATGCGTTGCCCGTAGATGCGAATGTCTTTCTGAGCTACTCCCATGCCGATGACGCACATCTGGGAGGTGCCATCATAGGACTCGTCGACCAGATCAAGAGCGAATATGAGTATGAGATGGGATCGACCCTCAACGTCTTTGTCGACAAGCGTTCAATCAACTGGGGGGAGGACTGGAAGGCCGCAATGAACGGGAGCTTGGGAATCGCTAACGTTTTGATGCCTGCTGTAACCCCCCGTTATCTGCGGAATCCCGCATGTCGAGACGAGCTCACGCAGTTCGATGATCGGATGAGGGGCGTACCAGGCTCACAGGTGCTGTCACTGGTGTGGCAGGACTACGGGGCCGTCAGGAGAGCTATGCCCAACGATCCCGTTCTCAAGGCGATAGACAAGCATCAGAGGATATCCGTATCTGAGCTACGTGGCCTCAGTATAGGCTCCACTGCGTATCAGGCGAAGGTCGCCGAGATCGTATCGAAGCTCAGGGAGTTGATGGAGCGGGGGACAGCTCATGAGGACGCCTCTGACATCGCCGAGAAAGGGCATGGGCGGGGGGAGGCAGACGGGCTGATTGAAGCATTTGATAGGCTGGGGCAGGATATCCCACCGTTCAACGATGCGGTAGCGAGGGTTGTGACGGGCATCGACGACATTAGTGCCTTCGCACACGAGCACCCAGCTCCATCACAGGGCAGCGCTACATCGTATCTTGCCTGGAGTCAGACCTTTGGCGAGGGGGTAGGGAAGGGTACCAAGACCCTGCGCGAGGGATTGAAGGAGCTGACTCGCTATTGGGGTGACGTTCACGATGCGCTGAACCATTGTCTCGCTGTTCTCATATCGTCTTCTGACGCCGACCAACGGCGGGAAGGGTTGAGGACCATGGAGCATCTTGCCTACTCAATCCGGCAGTCCACCATCTTGTCTCCCTTGGCGCGGGACCTCCTGCCTATGGCTAGGATGCTTCAGGCAGCGTCGCCCAGGCCTGCGCCTCTTGCATGGATCGTAGAGGAGGCTATCGGTACGTTTGGTGCGATTGAGAGCTCCTGCAATTCTCTGCTTGATCGCATACGGGCAGTCGAAAGCATGATCGGCTCCGAGATGCCAGCAGGCAGTGGGATCTGACCGCACAAACTGGCCCCGCGCAGCTGGCCGGCCTTGGCGCCCGGGCTTCGTCGGTCACGATGAAGCGCTTCTTTGAGCCCCATGGCATGCGACGAGAGGATCATCGTCGGGACGGCCGATTGGCAGTAGGCGCACATCGTCGCGTGTCGCTCGGGCGAGTTGTGGTATCCATCGTCTGGTGCGATGCGGGGGAGCGTGCTCTTTCAAGCGATTGTTGGGAGGCATGCCTTTCAGCGAGCTATGCCTTCCCGTCGATGACTGAACATATCCAGCTTTTATGGTGACACATATATATTGATAGAGACAGCTGAATAATATGTATAATGTCGCGGTTGTTCGACCCACACGACTTTCACTTCTGGGGGAGAGGTGAGCGTCGCATCGCAGTCTTTGGCACATCGTATGGAGGGACACGCCATGGAAGTGAAAGGCCTAACTGGTGGTAGCGTTGCTCGGACAGTGTTAACCGGCATCCTTACACTGTGCCTGTGCGCAGCCCTCGGATGCTCCGGTTCCTCCTCGGCCTCGAGTTCCGCTGAGCGTGTGTCTGGCGGCGAGGTTGCACAGACCACCACGTCACCTACGCAGGAACAAGACGCTAAAACTGAGGAGACACAGGTCACCACATCGCCCACGGCGGACTCCTCGGGACAAGGTACCGATGACTCCGCGTCGCAGACTGTCGATGGCGAGTCGGAGGGCGGCGGTTCCACCGCACCTCAGACCGATCAGGAAGAACCCGAGGCGACGCCCCAGGCGACTGCAAGCGCTCCGACGCAGGCGCAACCTGTTGCACAGCATGACAACAACAGTCGGACCGTATACGTCACACAGACCGGCAAGAGGTACCATTTTGATGAGCACTGCCGTGGTCTTGGCAGGGCAAAGTCCATTACGGAGACGACGCTCGGCGAGGCGCAATCGAGCGGCCTCACGCCATGTCAGATATGTGCTAGCTAACTGCAGTACTGAGATAAGCGTCATCGGCGCTCGCACGTCCAGGCATCGTCCGTTGTCAATGCGATGGTATGGCTGTCATGGCAAAGAGCCTGAGGATCGCTTCCAAGTGAGGCATCGAGCTATAGGGTTTCCCCTACATATCCTTTGACGTATGGCTGTGTGGATGGCAGCGTGAAGGGCTATAAAAGAGCGAACTGCGGGCGGCGAGCACAAAGGGGTAGCCTTGGACTCATTTCTTCTCTACTTGATCATAATGAACGTGGTGACGTTCCTAGCGTTCACCGTTGACTTTTTTCTCTGCATGGTTAATCCCGATCTTGATAACTCGGCGGCGAACTCGCTGATCCTCGATGTGTTTCCGATTGCAGGAGGCGCGGTCGGCATGTTGCTCGCGCTGTTTGTATGGGGTGGCCTCGGCCGTGGGCACCGCATGAACAAGAATAACATCGCGTGGTGGTTTCTTGCCATCGTCTGTCTTATCGTATGGGGGCTTGTAGTCGCCGCAAAATTCGGGCTCATAACGCTTGATACGAGCATCGGTGGCATCCTCTCTGGCTGGGATCTGGACAAGCTGAGGGTCATGGGTATCTACCTGGCTGTGCTTAACGTCATCACCCTCGTCGCATTCGCCTGGGATAAGCATGTTGCAGAGAGTGGCAACGACTACGGGAGGCGTGCTCCAGAGGCGCGCTTGCTTGGGCTCTGCCTCGTTGGCGGCTCCGTTGGCGGAATGATTGCCATGAACGTCGTGCGCCACAAGACCAAGAAATGGCACTTCGTCTGGGGTTTGCCATTTTTCATCATCCTGGACATCGCAGTGGTCTTGTATGCACACATGGGCGGGCTCATATAGCTCGTCTCAAGTGCTTATATCTTGAGAAGTCGCTGCACGTTCGTGCCAAGCACGGCCTCTGTGACGGCATCGGAAGGGCTCGTCCGCTCGATCAGGGCGCGTGAGAGTACCGGATCGCCGTAGGGTGCGTCGGTGCCGAACAGGCAACGTTCGGGTACCTCGTTCATCGCGACGCGTGCCGAAAGCGGGCTGAACACAGCCGAGAGGTCGAACCAAGCGTTCTTGTGGTCACGTACGATGGCCACGGTGTCCATCCAGCTGTATCCCCCGCCATGCCCGAATATGATGGGTACATGGGGGTGACGCTTGGCGATGTCGCCAAGCGTCCGTATCCCCCGTCTTGTGACAGGGGTGAACGTGTGCACCCAGAGTGGAAGTCCGCCGCACTCCTCGGAGACGGCAGCCACGATCTCGATGTCGCGCATCTGCTCGTCATCTCCGGGAGTAAACTCTCCCAGCCCCACGAAGCCGTTCGCCAGCACGTGTCGCTCAACCCACTCATGAGTGTGCGGCTGGTCAAGGCCCAGCGGAACCGGGCCGAACGCTGCAGGGAATCGGTCGGGGTACGCATCCATAGCCCTCCTCATCTCCTCAATTATCCCCACCATCTGCGAGGACCGGGTGGCGACGTCCATCGTTGCGCCAAGGATCTTGTAGAGGACGGTCATCTCCGATTCGATGTCCTTGAGCGTTGCTGCGGCGGCCCGCTCAGGATGGGGAGTTGTGGTGAACAGCACCGCCTGGTCGACACTCGCCTCGTCGAGCTGCGCGACCTGCGATTCGGTGGGGAGCATCACGTGCTCTATGCTATCGATGATCATCCGTTCTCCTTTCGCTGAAAAGCGTGTTCCTGCGCTATTACTATGGTAGGGATTGACATCAATGTGAAGGCAAGGGGTCGTATGAGGATCAATGAAGCCGCCCGCGCGGCGGGAGTCTCGGCGCGGTCGCTGCGCCACTATGAGGTGCAGGGCCTGCTGGCACCAAGGCGCGATGATCTGGAGTATCGCGTGTATGGATCCGCCGACATCGAGGTGGCAAAAGGAGTGCAGGCGCTCATTGCCGCAGGATTCTCCACAAATGAGATAGCGCAGATTGCGCCCTGCCTTTCGTGGGATGGCGGTGTCTCAACGCTCTGTCCCAAGTCCGTCCGGGCACTGCGCGCAAAGATGTTGCATATCGACGAGACGATCGGCGCCCTGCAGGCTGCACGCGATGTGATCGAAAGGGTTGTGGGTGATGCCGACGACTTAGGGGCACAGGGATGAGAACGGGTTCGGCCCTCCCGAGGTCATCGCAAAGACGTAGCTCCGTTATGGGTGGAAAGGCACAGTTGGCTCGTCTGGGGGTCGCAGAATGCGCCTTTCCGTGAGGTGCCGCCACGTTTGCCCAGGTGAGGAAAAGCGCATTCTACGGAAAAGCGCATTCTGCATCCGCAGGGTCACGGAAAAGCGCATTCTCCAACCGATGCCTCACGGAAAAGCGCAGTCTGCCCTCATGTCGCGATTGGTAGCGCGATGGCGTCTGGCAAGAAGCTTCTGTTGTTTGACGAGCCGACCAGCGGCTCGGACTATCGACACATGTTCGAGGTGTTCAAGAGCTTGAAGTCACTGAGGGGGACGGGCAAGACGATCCTCTCGATCACCCACGATGTGAAGCTCATTCACATCTGTTGCACCTCCCCTTTGTGCATAGGGGATGACCGGGCTGCCTAGCAGCTCCCGATAGGCCTCGGCCTCCCCAGACTCATGCACAAGTATTATGATGTGCGATAAGACTATAGTGGTCTTTGCGGACGGCTCGACACGGGCATTCGAGGAGAGGAGACAGGCGATGGCAGGCTCCACGGAGGATTTTGATCTCGTCGTCATTGGGTTTGGCAAGGCGGGAAAGACCGTCGCGATGAAGCGAGCGAAGGCGGGAGATCGCGTGGCGCTCGTCGAGCGCGATCCCATGATGTATGGCGGTACGTGCATCAATGTGGGGTGCGTGCCCACGAAAACCCTCCTGACCGACATGGCCCGCTTCGAGCTGGGAGGTGGTGACGGCGCAAAGGCGTTCAAGAGGGCGCAGCAGCGCCGCAATGCTCTCATCAGGAAGATGAATGCGGCAAACCTTCAGATGGCAGAGGCTGCCGGCGTGCAGGTGATCCTCGGAGAGGGTCGCTTCGTCGGGGAGCGGACCATCGCGGTCAGGACCGAGGCAAAGGAGCGCGTCATCGAGGGCACGGTCGTCGTCATAGACACGGGCTCCGAGACCATCATACCCCCCGTGCCCGGAGCAGACCTTTCGCGCGTGTACACATCCACCTCCATCCAGCAGATAGAGAGGCTCCCACGCCGTCTCGTGATCGTAGGTGGTGGGCCGATAGCCCTCGAGTTCTCCACTCTCTTCTCGGGCTTTGGGACCGAGGTCCACATCGTGGACAACTCTGACAGGGCGCTACGCAACTTCGAGCCTGATGTCGCGGCGTGCGCCCAGGGCGTGCTTGAGAGACGCAACATCAACTTCCACCTCAACAACACGGCCACACTCTTCGAAAAGGAGGCTGACGGTATCAGGGTCAGGTTGGCCGACGGGAGCGTCCTTGAGGCCGATGCCGTGCTCTGTGCGATAGGACGCAAGCCTGCTACTTCGACGCTTGACCTGGGTGCCGCAGGGATAGAGGTCACGCCGCGCGGTGCCGTGCAGGTGGACGAGCACCTGCGCACCAACGTCGATGGCGTCTATGCTGCAGGGGACGTGAACGGCGGTCCGCAGTTCACCTACGTCTCGTTCGACGACCACCGCATCATCCTCGGGGACGCCTGGGGCGCTGACAAGGGGCATGCGGGCGCGCGCAGCACGTGCGGGCGCGTTCTTCCCACCACGACCTTCATAGAGCCTCCCCTTGCGACGGTCGGCATGAGCGAGGCTGCCGCAGTCGTGAAGGGGTATGACGTCGTGGTGAGAAGCGGCCTCATCGCCGACATGGCCATCGTCCCCAGACCCAAGATACTTGGCCAGACCGACGGCATGGCCAAGTTCGTGATCGACGCAAAGAGCGACCTCATACTGGGGGCGACCCTGTTCTGTCCGGACGCCCAGGAGCTCATCAACGCGGTTGCCGTTGCCATCAGGTCAGGGATGACCGCCACTGAGCTTGGTAGCGGGATCTACACGCACCCCAGCACGTCCGAGCTGTTCAACGCCCTCTTGGGCTGAGAGGCCTGGGAAAGTCAGCAGGGCATATCCCAAGCGCCGAGAGTGCTCGGCTCGCCTCGTCGTCGATGTCCGACGTGACGTAGTCAGCCGCGCCCTTGGCCTCCTCGCACGCGTTTCCCATGGCAATCCCAAGGCCGAACCCTCGGCGCATCTCGATGTCGTTCTGTCCGTCGCTACGGCCGCGAGCACTTCGCTTTGCCGTAGCGTTGCGAGAGCCTGGCGCGTGCTCGTGGGGATGGTTTTCGTGGCGTGCGGCACGAGGGTCCAGTTTACGTCGAAGAATACCGCGCGTACCGTCATGCATGCCATCTCAGCATACCGTACGTAAGTGTGCAACATATCGTCCACTATGCCGCTGCGCCCGTCTGGCAAGAGCGGTCTTACTCGCGAGGACCTTCCTCTCACGGGCGCGACACACGCACCCTATCCCCAGTTTCTCCGGGATCCTATGAAGGCCGTCGCGTCGCCCAAGGTCCGAGTCGTTATGTATAGATGCCATTTTTGCCAGATGGGTGCCGTGACTCTCGATAGGCTCTACCCTATAGGCACAGGCAAGCTGGCACAGGGGCACTCGCCCAAGGGAGGACATGATGCTCGAGCTCAAACGTGACTGGAAGGCCATCTTCACCGACATCGACGGAACGCTACTTAACTCTGCGCGAGAGGTGTCCGCAAAGACGCGCGAGGCCCTGAGGTGCTGCGCGCGGGAGGGAGTGCGCATCGTGCTCTCCTCGTCGAGAAGCCCTCAGGGCATCGAGCCGATCGTCAACGCCAACGACCTCACCTGCTGCATTATTGCGTTCGGGGGAGGCCTGGTGCTCGACGAGGATCGCACGAGGCTCCATGAGCGGGGGATGAGCAGGGAGGAGGCTACCGAGGTGGTCGACTTCGTCGAGGCACAGCTCAGTGACGTGACCTGGAACGCGTTTACGGCAGACGAGTGGGTCGTTCGCAGTCGCGAGGACCCGCGCGTCCTTCGTGAGGAGCGTATCGTGAAGACCTTGGCCCAAGAGGGTCTTGTGCGCAACCTTCCGGATGGCAGAATGGTGGACAAGGTGCTCTGCATGTGCCTGCCCGAGAGGTCCGCCGGGGTCGAATGCACCTTAAAGCACAGGTTTCCCAGCCTGTCCATCAGCCGATCCTCGGACATCCTTGTGGAGGTGAACGCCGCAGGGGTGAGCAAGGCGGTGGCGCTGCGCGCGTTTTGCGATGCAAAAGGCATCCGGGTCGAGGACACGCTGGCATTTGGAGACAACTACAACGATCTCGAGATGCTCAGGGCCGCAGGCCTGGGGGTTGCCATGGGCAACGCCCCAGACGACATCCGCGACATCGCCGGCTTCGTGACCAGCGACAACGATCATGATGGCATTGCGTGCGCACTCCGCACGCTCATGGCCTAAGGGCCCGTGCTTTAGGCGGCGGGAGCGACCCCTCAGGGCGTCAGCCTCGCAGCCTCGTCGCGCGCACGGCGATGTATGAGGGAATGCCCAAGTCATGGAGGCGTCCCTCGCCGTTTGTGTCCTCATAGAGGTCATCGATCGTAAACCCCGCGCGAAGCAGCCCGCCAAGGCTCTCCTCCAGCGTATGGGAGAACTGCATGCCCCCGTCCTCCTCTGCGAGCCTCTTGGCGAGTTCGGGTTCCGCTATGGGATCGAAGGGCAACCCATGGACGATGGAGGACTCTGTGTCATCGACGATGTAGTTGATGCCCGTGTCGAGACCTGACACCAGGATGCCGCCAGGGCAGAGCACTCGTGCGACCTCGCGCCATATGGGTTCCACCTCGCGTACGAAGACGAGGGAGACCGGATTCACCACGAGATCAAACGATTCGTCCGCGAAGGGAAGCGGCTTGGTCATATCTGCGTGGACAATGTCGATCTCATAGCCCTCGCGCCGTGCGACCTCCCTCTCGCTCTTGAGCTGTGCCTCGGAGTAGTCAAGTACGGTGCAGCGTGCGCCTGCGGCGGCGAGGAGGGGTATCTGCTGCCCGCCGCCTGAGGCGAGGCCGAGCACGCGCGTGCCCACAAGCTTGGGCCACCAACTTGTCGGCATGGCCTTTGTCGGGGTGAGGCGGATCTGTGGGTTGCCATCGCGCGCCCGGACGAATGCCTCGTGATCGACAGGGCGCCCCCACTCCCAGCCCTCGTCCACCCAGCGGTTGACCGTCTTGGCATTCACGTCCTGATAGCTGCTCTTTCCGTCCATGTGGCATGCTCCTCCCGGGCTGTCGTATGAGCTTGGAGCTTGGCGAATATGCTCGAAGTGATGATAGCGCATGCTCGCTGACATGTCTCTCAGGCGTAGGTCTTGACAGCTGAGTGAATGAATATATAATATGACTCATTCACTCTAGGACTGACGTTTGAAGGAGCAATAAGTATGGATGACCACGCATGGGTGGACGCATGATGACCGAGGCCCACAGGGGTGGGACGTGCATGGGCGACAGACCAAAAGACGGACGTCGTCTGTTTGCAATGGTGCTTATAGACCTGCTCACGCTCTCACGCATCCCCCTCGCGGCGGTGTTCTGCGCTCTCTCGCTTGCGGGAGAGTCTCTCGCTTCCCGCGTTGCGCTATTTGCGCTTATCGCGCTCAGCGACCTGTTCGACGGGAGGCTCGCTCGCCGGCTTGCCACCCAGAGCGCGTTGGGCGCGATTCTCGATGTGACCGCAGACCTCTTCTTTGTCACCACGGCGATCACGACGCTCTGTGTGTTGGGGCTTTTGCCCTGGTGGCTGCTCTGTGTTGTCCTGCTCATGTTCGTGGAGTTTGTCATCACCTCCCTCGCCGCAAGGCGCCAGCGCGGCGAGAGGGCGATGCTCTGGTACGACAGGGTCGGCCGTGCTGTGGCGGTGGCGCTCTACGTCATGCCTCTTGGAGCCCTCGTCCTTCACTCTGTGCTCAGGGATTCTACCTATATGGCTGTCATTGGCGTGTCTTGCGCGGTGGTCACCGTGCTGGCACTCGCGTCCGCTGCGCTGTGGGTGAAAGAGATGCTCACGTCAAGCTGAGCCTGATGCCCCTTACGCCCGGAGGCCCGTGGTGATGATCTGCCCGGCGCCGGGCAGCTGTAGGGGAGACACACGGGGTACCCGGAAGCCGCTTGTACGTACTCCACCAAAACCTGTATACTTCTTCGTTACGGAACGCCGGTGTGCCTGCGGCGCTTGCAGAACGAAGGGGACTCGCTTGGTTCTGGCGGACTGTCCGTGAGCTGACGTACGGGGCATCGCGTGTCAGAATCTGACGTAAGGGGTATTGCATGGATATACGGAGTCAGTTTGAGGAGTATCTGAGGCCCGGGAAACCCCGGCTCGTGATCGGCGCGGTGTGTGGCGTTGCCACGCTTGTCCTGGCTGCCATAGCCCTCCTCATCTATGCGGGCGTCATCGGTCGGACGAGCAAGGAGAGCGCGGTGGCGTTCAATCCGACGGACAGGTCGCTGGAGGGCACGTCGGTGTACTTTGACGTGGTGAGCCTCGACACATATGCGGCACATCGAGACGATCACTATTACTATCTTGCAACTGACTCGGAGGACTACGCGATCGTTGTCTGTATGAGGGCATCCGAGGAGAAGAGGTTCGCGGATCAGCAGGAATACTGGCAGAGCCAAAAGGTCAATACCGGCGAGGTCTCGAGCACTCCAAAACCCGTACGCATCTATGGTGTGGCGAGCAAGATGCCGGACAATCTGGTGGACACCCTAGCGACTTCCTATGGGGTCAGCGCTGCTAATCTTACCGAAAAGGTTGGCGTGCTGTATATCGACACGATGACCACGCCACGGGATGCAATGATGACGCCATTTATCGTTGCTGCGATCGTCGCGGCTATCTTTGGCGGTATCCTCCTCTTTGGCTACTTCGCCCAGATAAAGGTGGCTCGCAGATGCTTGGATCGATTGGACAGGGAGGGCGCTACCCAGCAGGCTTGGGCAGAGCTGCAAAACTACCTGTCCACGACGGGGGGCTCGGCAAATCCTGCCCTGACGGCGAACTTCATCGTGTCAAAGAAGGAGGGGGCGGTCATCGCCTACGCCGACATCGTGTGGATATACCAGCACGTGATGAGGAGGAACTTCGTCCCTGTCAGCAGTAACGTGGTGTGCAGGCTGCGTGACCTCGACTTTATCAACATCTGCAGCCAAGGCGGAAAGGGGCGGGCGAACGTCATCAACGAGGTCTTCTCGGCGGTCTCGGCAAGAAATCCCGCAGCGATGATCGGCTACTCCGACGAGAACGTGAAGGCCTTCGACGCATTTCAACGTCAGAACAGGTAGTCTTACGCTATAGCGGGACGTAGGGTTCGCGCACGGCCAAAGGGACTCGTTCGTCGGGTCCCTTTGGTCTTGGCGGGAGACGTGGCCGATCGGTTCCTGAAGGTGCTTGTGTCGCCGGGAGTCGATCGCGTGCAGGTCCAGCCGTTCGACGGGGTCGCTCTCTGATGAGTGTCACCCGCCCCACGGCCAGCGGTCTCTTATGCTATGCGAATGTTCTTATAGATATTGGGGATATACTCATATCTTGTCATGGTGGGGGGGTGGAGCGACCTGTCCTCCTATGGATATGGGCCGACTTGGGCCTCTGGGGAACGTGTCCCTAGATCCGAGGGTCCCGTTAAAGTGCACGTCTTCGTCATGCCAGTCGATAAAAGCCCAGTTAGGATTTTATTAAGGCGACGAAAACGTGCACTTTAACGGGACCTTCTTTGTATGTGCTCCCGTCACAGCCCCTCGCGAGGGCTCGTGATGGGCACAATCCCTTTGGCGGCCCATGGTCTTTACGCGTTCCCGCGTTCCCCGTGTTGTCAGTGACGGGCGCGAATAGACCTCTCACCGACTCGGCGGACGTTGGGATGGTGAGATCATACGAGTCGGTGTAGCCTTATGACATGGACGTGTACGTCTCGGACATAAGTTCCGTACAGCTGCTGCGCCGTGCCCGAGGCAGGTGCTGGCCTCGTGTGGAGGAGTGCCTTGACCGTACGGTAGGTGTCCCATCCTCGTTGCGATCACAGTGGTGGCGCGACGGCATCGCCGAGCTTGCGCCGCTGCTGACGATCGACGAGAGGCATCCCTTGCACCTGCATGTTTCGTGTGAGGAACGACGCATAAGGGCACGGCCCATCGAATGTGACATCCTCTCTCCCGTACTGCCAGAGGGATCCTTTATGCTGGCGGTTCTGAGTGAGTCGGGGTCCTCCGTGAGAATTGACTCGGGGGGTCTCTCGTTCGGGCAGCTAGCGGGCAAGCTGGCGCGCGCAGAGCGAAGGGGCGACCTGAGCCGTGCGCAGGCCCGTGCACTGCTCATTGACTTCGGGATGGAGCTCACCGGTAACTATGCGCGTAACGAGGTCAATCCATTAACGGATGACTGCTACTTCTTTGTGGGTCGTGCGACTTCCGCCGACGGCATACGCATGTGGTGCGACAACGCCTGTAGGGTTCGCGGGGCGAAGTACGCTAGGCGCATCTCCCGTGACGTGATGGATGGCTCGCAGTCTCCCAGGGAGACCCTGCATGCGATCATACTGAGCTCGCCGCCAGAGCTGGGTGGTCTGGGCCTCGAGAGGCCCTTGCTCAACGTGCCGCTTCAGCTCAGCAGCCAGGAACGCCTTCTGATTAACGGGCCGTCGATGCGTCCCGACCTCTACTTCCCGGACCTTGGGTTTGCCATAGAGCACCAGGGCGGGCCGCACGGGACGTCCGCACAATACGCGGAGGATGCGAGCCGCTCGCAGGTCTATGCGGCACTCGGCATCACCCTGTTTGAAACCTCGCGACGGGATGTGTGGTCAGCGGCGGCGTATGACATCTTCCTGCACAGGCTCATTCACCGGCTCGCGGCCGATCATGGGGCGCGGCTGGGCCGGCGGCTTACTGAGATCGTCGATAATCCGGTGTCCCGCAGGACACGCTGGTCAGTCATAGATGTCCTTACTGACGGGACGCTAGATCCTTGGCTGCTTTAAAGTGCACGCTTTCGTTACGCCAACCGGTAAAAGCCCAGTTAGGCTTTTATTAAGGCGACGAAGACGTGCACTTTACGGGACCCTCTTTGTATGTGCTTCCGGCACAGCCCCTCGCGCGGGTCCGCGCGACACCCCTCCCTCGTATGCGAGACTGTCTCGGACCCGTACTACCGCCTTGTGCCGTACCTCCAGATCTCGCGCACGATGCGATCCATGAGATCCGACCTCTCGCTTCCCTGGAGGTACCTGCTGCAGGCCGAGAACATAGCGAGGGCAATGAGAGCGACGAGGCAGAATGCGGCCGTCATGTTCTGCGTGAACGGTGTGACGCCAAAGAAGTCGCTGAACACGAAAATGCCGAGAAGGATGATGGAGAGGACTCCTACGAGGAGCGTCCCCCGCAGCGTATTGAGCGGAAGGGAGATGCGCAGGAGCAGCGCCATACCTACGAGGCACATGATGCTCATGCACATCGTCGAGTACTGGTTAGCCGACCAACCGAGGAAGTGCGAGACGACCATCAGGAGGATTATCGAGAAGACGGTGGTGACGGAAGCGGGCAGGGACCGCGCAAGGACGTTCGTGAGGAAGTTGCCGCTGATGCGGTCGTAGTTCGGTTCGAGCGCAAGTATGAACGAAGGGACCCCTATGATGGCCGTGGAGATGAGCGACATCTGTATCGGGATGAAGGGGTACGGTGGCACGACGATGCAGACGAAGGTCAGCGCGGCCGTGTAGACGGTCTTCATCAGGAAGAGCGCTGCCGAGCGCTGCAGGTTGTTGATCGAGCGACGCCCCTCGGCGACGACGTTGGGCAGGTGTGAGAAGTCACTGTCGGCGAGCACGATCTCGGCGATGTTGCGCGCCGCAGCTGAGCCCGAGGCCATGGCTATGGAGCAGTCGGCCTCGCGGAAGGCGAGGATGTCGTTCACACCGTCACCGGTCATCGCGACGGTGTGGCCCTGCTCGCCGAGGGCGCGGACGAGCCGTCTCTTCATGTCGGGGGTCACGCGACCGAACACGGTGTCATGCGCGACCGCCCATAGGAGGTCATCCTCGCTCTCGAGCGTCGACGCGTCCACGTATCGTTCCGCATTGGGTATGCCAACCTGCCTTGCGATGGCCGAGGCAGTCGCAGGGTCGTCGCCCGATATCACGCGTACGCCCACGCCCTGCTTTCCGAAGTACGAGATGGTCGGTGCCGCCGTAGGCCTGATCTGGTCACGGATGGCGACGAAGCCGAGTGTCTGGGGCTCACCGACGATGTGCCCCTCCTCGTCGAAGCCGTCACATGTCGCTACGACGAGCACGCGCATGAGCCTCTCGAAGGGGAGTCCCTGCGCCTCGCGGGATGCGCGCTCCGTGCCAAGAACGAACTGGGTGGCGCCCATCACGTATGCCCGGCCGTCCTCGGTCACGCAGCCCGAGTACTTGTACCTCGACGAGAAGGGTATGACGCGGGAGCACGCATCGGCCTTTAGATCATGGGCCTCAGCATAGGCGCAGATGGCGCGCGAAGTCTCGTTGGCCTCCCCCTTGGTTGCGACGGCGATGGTCGAGATAGCACGTTCGGCACCGCGAACGTCCTCGCCGCGCACCTCGACGACCTCCATCGCGCCTGTGGTGATCGTGCCGGTCTTGTCAAGGCAGAGCACATCCACGCGGGCAAGCGCCTCGATGCAGTACACCTGCTGGACAAGAACCTTCTCGCCCGCAAGACGCACGGTCGCGATCGCGAGGACCGTGGAGGTCAGCAGCACGAGGCCCTGTGGGATCATTCCCCCGACGGCGGCGACGGCTTGCAGGAGCGCTTGGTTGACGCTCGTGTGGCCATGGATCATCGTGCTTGTGAAGAGCCCTATCCCAAGGGGCACGAGGATGGTCGTCCCAACCTTGATGATCGCGTTGATGGTGAGACGTATCTCCGAGCGGATGGCTTTGTAAGCCTTGGCCTTCTCGCTGATGCGCGCCGCGTACCCGTCCCGTCCCACGTGGGTCACGCGATAGGTGATGCTGCCGGAGTCCACGAACGACCCGCTCATGACCTCGTCGCCCGGATTCTTCTCTATGGCGTTTGACTCGCCCGTGAGCAGGCTCTCGTTGAGCGCCGCCACGCCTGAGACTACCGTTCCGTCGGCAGGGACCTGGTCCCCCCGCCCGATCCTCACGAGGTCATCCTGCACGATCTGGCTGATGGGTATGCTGGTCTCCCCATCGGCACGGATCACGCGGCAGTCGGTGGCGGTGATGATGGAGAGCCTGTCGACCATTCGCTTGGCGTGGAGTTCCTGCACGATGCCGATGAGCAGGTTGGCGAGGACGACGATGAGGAAGAGCATGTTCCTGAATTGTCCTGTCATGAGCACCAGGATGAGCATGACCAGGTTGACGCCGTTGAAGAACGTGAGCGTGTTCCTGCGGACGATCTGTCCTACCGTCTGGGTCCGTGCTGTCGCGTCGACATTCACAAGGCCTGCGGCCACGCGCTCGGCAACATCCTCGGGACCGAGTCCCCTCATGTGGTCCTTGTCTCCATGGGTGCTGGCATCTGTCACAGTCTCAGTCACGTACCCATCACCCCTCATATGGTAGCCGCCCGTACGCTGCGCTGCGTCCCATGACGCACCTTGCCTCCTGGCCTGTTAAATGCTAGGTAGATCCACTGGATTGTACGCGAGGCTCACGGCACCCGGCTGCCCCCAAGCGTCTTCCTCTGTTTCCTCAAACTAACTGAAGTGGTCTGTACTTTAATTGAATGTAATCTTGATTTTAGTGTCGACGTTTGGACTACTATCACCCGTGCTGCAAGATCGCCTTGCGTTCCAGGGGTACGTTGCCAGTGGAGGGTCGCCTGACTGCGGTCGGCACGCCAGCCATGGGCGTTTTTTTGGTATGGGGATGCACCCTCAAGGATGTGTCCTTGCTATCGCACGAGGATGTCGATGCGTGCGAGGTTCTCCCTGAGCGAGCTGCGCCACCACGACCTCGCCGCCTTCGAAGGGGAGGATGTCAACTTCCGGCCTGGCGGGCGGGGTCATCCGCTCGTTGCATGCCTGTGCGAGTGAGTCGCAGATTGCCTCTGCATCAAAGTCTTCGATGGGTGTGAAGTCGTCCCTCTCGCAGAGTCCGCAGATGATCGTTCCACCCGCCCCGTTCGAGAAGGCGGAGATGGTCTTGCAGATGTTCCTTGACAGCCTCTTTCTTTCTCGAACTCTTCACCTCATATGCCTGTGTGTCCTTGCCGATGGCGTGCGCATCAGGGCGACGGCGCGTGCCAGCTCGCTGGTCGTCATGGGACCTCTTTTGCCTGCACCAGCCACACCCCCCCACTCTTGTGTCTTGGTTGGTGAGAGTATGACCCATCCCACCAGGCTGGGGAGGTAGTCACCCTTGTAAAGGGCTATCCGTGACGAACATACTGGGCTACTATGGTCTGCGGGTCGATTTTTGGCTCCTGCCGAGAGCCAGGTCTACGGGTGTACGCAAGGGACCCTGGCGTGGCTGGGATCGCTCTGACCAGCTGCGATGCCTGACAAGCCCAAATGGGTACCCCCTGCCAAGGACCTGGCAGGGGCAGGCGCGGCATCAGGCATCCAGGATCCAGCGTATGCCCTTTGCCGTACGCAGTGCCGGTTCCTTGAAGTGGTTGCCGGGATTCTCCTCGAACGTCACTGTCACACCGCGCGAGGAGAACGACTCGACGATCGACCTCGTGTCTTTCTCGACGCTTCTCACGAAGTTGTTGCGGGTGCGAGCCTCCGTGCTGCCAAGCGAGAAGTACGCTCTCTCCAGCCCCTTTGCGGGCTCGTGTTGCGCGACGTGGCGCGAGAAGCCCGGAAACCAGAGGGAGCCAGACACGCTTGCCATCCGTGAGAAGACGTTCGTGTTGAGGACCGACCAGGTGGCAAAGAGGCCAGCAAGGGAGTAACCCGCGATTGCCGAGTAGGCCGGCGGTGCCGAAAGCCTAGCCTCGATGCGGGGCATCACCCTTTTGACCAGTAGCTCAAGTTGTCTGTCCGCATGTCCTGCGCAGGCGTCGTCGCCCTTGAACGTAGGGGGACACTCCCAAGGTGACATGTCGTCGCTCCAGTCCAGGTTGCCGATGGAGACGAGGGTGAGGTTACGACATCCCAGCTCAAGGCACTTCTCCCAGACGCTTCCACCATCTCCGGTATATACGTGCAGGTACACGATGGCCCTGCCGCTTCCCGTTGAGCGTACGGTGACGCATTCTTTTGATACCTGGAATATGGTTTCCATACTCGATGACACTCTCCCGACCACTACCTGAAAGCTATGGGGCTGCGCGGACCTGTGGCGCTAGGCACCGGACAGCCCCTCGCCTGACGTCACGGACCCTGCTTGGGGCCCAGCACATATCCCCCAAGGCCAGATGACGAGCCCCATGCTAGCATACCGGCAGATACGAGGTCAGGTTCGCGACGGGCGAGACGGCATCGAGGGTGATGTTATGGTTCACGGCCGTACACGCCTGAACGCATGTCCGGTTCGACTACAGTGGGACATCGACGGGCTGGGGGCTCAAGGGGCCCTGTAGACACATGACGCGTGACGAGGAGCTGTCGAATGGACAAGACATCGCTCTATGAGTCGTTCCTGCAAAGGGCTAAGGAGACGCCATACGCGATTGCCGTTCGCGACGAGCGCCGCTCACTCAGCTATGACGAGCTCAGGCTGCTTGCGGACACCATAGCGGCACGGTTGCCCCACCGCGCGCGCTTCGTTGGCATCGTCATGGACCATGGTGCGGAGATGATCGCGGCGATGCTTGCCGTCCTGAAGCTGGGGGCGGCCTACGTCCCCGCTGAGCCGGGCTTTCCGGTGGAGCGCATCCGTTTCATGCTGACCGAGGCCGACGTCGATGCCGTCGTGACGCAGCGTGCGTATGATGACCTGTTCCAGTCCGTCACGCGCGTGTTCGTGGAGCCTGGCATGAGCCTTTGTGAGGAGCCTGTTCAGACCCCCTGCGTCGCCGAGGCGTCAAGGCTGGCCTACGTGCTCTATACGTCGGGAACCACGGGCGTGCCCAAGGGGGTCTGCGTCGAGCACCGCAATGTCTTGAGCTACATCGACGCCTTCACGCACGAGATGGGACTCACGTCACAAGACGTCATGCTCCAGTACTCCGTCTGCTCGTTCGACATCTTCGTCGAGGAGGTGTTCGCCACCCTGCTCAGTGGGGCGACGTTGGCTATCCCTTCGGTGCATGACAGGTCAAACACCGAGCGTCTCATCGACTACATCGCGAGGCAGAAGGTGACCATCGTGGACGGTTTTCCCCACCTGCTGGCCGACATAAACCGGGCCGCCGCGCTTCCCGAGGGCGTGCGTCTGTACGTGAGCGGCGGGGACGTCCTGCGCGCAAGCTACTGTGACCGCCTCGTGGGGGTGGCGCAGGTCTACAATACCTACGGCCCCTCAGAGACCACCTGTTGCGCATCGTTCTACTGCGTCAGTGACGGCGCCCCGCTCGAGGACGGCAGCTATCCCATCGGCAGGGCGGTGCGATGCGACCGCATCGAGATACTGGACGATGGCCTGCGACCCGTTGGGGATGGGGAGGTGGGCGAGATCTGCATCTTCGGTGACGGCGTGTCCCGTGGCTATTTGGGTGACCATCCCGAGCAATCGAACTTCGTCAGCCTGCCAGATGGGAGGCGCCTGTATCGCAGCGGTGACCTTGGGTATCTGTTGCCAGACGGCAACGTGGCATTTCTGCATCGCAAGGATAGCCAGGTCATGATCGAGGGGCGTCGCGTCGAGTGCCTGGAGGTCGAGAACGTCCTGATAGCGGATGCGGCCATCCATCAGGCGACCGTGCGTGCCTACCGCGACGAGAGGGGGCTGTCGTACATGGTCGCCTATGTCGTCCCGAGCGAGGCCGGCCTGAGGCTGTCGGAGCTGAGGGCGCGTCTTGGGCGCAGGCTCGCGGATTTCATGATCCCCGAGTTCTTCGTACGCATGGACGAGATACCGCTCACCGAGAACGGCAAGCCCGATGGCGTGGCGCTCCCCGTCGTTCTGAAGGGGTAGGGGTGGTCATGGCAGTCGTCGTGAGGCAGGCTGGCGTTGATGAGATCGATCGACTCATGGCCTGGCGACTGGAGGTGTTACGCGAGGTGTTCTCGCTATCCGAGAGAGACGACCTGGACGCGCTTGACCGGGAGAACCGGGCGTACTATGCCCGCGAGTTGCCGAGGAAGGGGCACATCGCCTGCTTTGCCGAAATCGATGGGCAGGTCATCGGCTGCGGAGGCGTGTGCCTCCAGCGCGAGATGCCCTCTCCGGACAACCTGTCTGGCAAGTGTGCCTACCTCATGAACATCTACACGCGTCCTGAGGCGCAGCGCTGCGGTGTCGGGCACTCCGTCGTGCGATGGCTGGTCGCGCGTGCGAGGCAATGGGGCGCCGAGAAGATCTACCTCGAGACCTCCAAGGAGGGCCGGGCCCTCTATGAGGGGGTAGGCTTCGTCGACCTGCCTGACATGATGCTTCTTGCGGGTGGCTGTCAGCTCAGCCGTTGTCCACCAGTGCTGCCGCAATGACCCGTGCGTGAGCGTCCATTGAGCTCACGATGGGAAGCGCCAGCTTGCGGCCCTGGGCCAGTAGGCAGAGGTCCGATGATGCCAGCACGACGGACTGGGCGCCCTCGTCCCTTCCCCTCTCGACCATGTCCTCAAAAGCTCGGATGGTCTCTGGTGTCACGTCGCCCCCCTTGAGCTCGTATCGGATGACATCTCCCAGCCAGTCCTTTTCCGCACTGCTGGGCGTGATGACGGCAATGTGTGAGAGGACGATGGGCGTCTTGAGAAAGCGCTGGCGCATCGTGGGACCACTCCCCAGGAGGAAGACCGCCCTGTCGCGGCGGGATATCGTCGCCTTGAGCACCGCGTCCGAGACGTCGATGACGGGCAGTTCCGTGCGCTGCCTGAGTAGATGGTGCGCGAGGTGTGCCGTCACCGAGGTGAGCGCTACAAGGTTTGCGCCCCTCCCTTGGAGCCTGTCGATGGCGGGAAGCAAATGGTCTGCCAGGCCTTGCGCGTCGAGCGCTTGGGCCAGCCCATGTACGCACTGACCATCGACGGTCTCGACGAGAGGTGCCGATGTCAGCGCGGCGTTGCTTACGATCGCCCGCTGGTAGGCGTCTGCGACCTGCGGGGTGTCTGCGATGAGGCCAAGCGTGGACATGGGTCCCCCTTCCGGCAGGCGTACCGCACGACGTCTTGTTGGTGCCGCCAGAGCCTGTTCTTTACCGCTATGGAGAAGGGCAGTATACACGAATCGCCTGCGTCAGGCCTCCGGTCGCGTGTCTGCCAGAACATTACTTCGCTCCAGGGGTGTCCTTGCATCTCCCATCGGGAGACCGGGCGAACGTCTACCTCTCCGCTTTAATGATGTCAGCCAGACACAGCTCGTCTCTCTTTCTGTTTGAGAGGCGCCTGTACTCGAGTGCGGCAAAGATAAGCGACTCTGCGTCCCAATAGCCGTCGAGAAAGCCTGCGTTCTTTACTTGAGATATATGCATAACTTGAGTACAATACTCGCTTGGTTTTATCCCACTCCTCTTCCAAGAGTCCCAGTTATCCTCCCGTATGATTATCAAGATCTCTATCTCAGGACGCGTGTAGATGCTATATACTTTGAACCGGTCTCGATAGAGCTTTCTAAGGGAGAATTTTTCCCGAGGGGAGTCAAGCACGCGCAGAATGCATACAGGCCAATCATAGTCATAGTTCAGATACTTCTCCTGTATGCGCGTGGCCTTACGAAGTCTTGTGATCCCGACAAGATTGGATGAGGGGAACACCAGGACATCGGCTTCTATAAGCTTTCCGATAACAATCTCTTCGGCCGCGCCCTCGCATGAGATGATCGGATGGTAGCTTGCAAGTCTCTCCAGGGCTGAGCTAGACATGGGTCACCGACCGCTCCACGAGCCGCTTCAGCGTATGAACGTCCATAAAGCGAGGCGCCGTACCCTTTACGTAGTTTGACGAAAACACCTCGCTCTTCTTGTTCTCGATGCGCTTGACCCTATCGGAGTACTTGACGATTCGGGAGAGCCCGTTGCCTTGGCGTGCGAGAAAGAAGACATTGTCCTTTCGGTGGATATGGTCGAGTACCTGTGGGTAGTGGGTGGTGAAGACGAGAGTGGCACCTCTGGGGTTAGTTGCGGCAGATGCGAACAGGTCGATGATCACATCGACAAGCTGGCGATTCAGGTGGTTCTCAATTTCGTCTACCAGCAGGTAGCCTCCGTACCTTAGAACATGCATAGATTGCTGAGTCAACTCTAGTCCACGGATAGTTCCCGAGGAGAGCACCTCGCCTAGGCCTTCTGCGCTCAATACGAGTGGTTCACGACCAACAAAGGTGAGTTTAAAGACACGACCAAAGTCTTGGACTTCAAGATGCTCTATGTTTGGATCAAACACTCGTAAGATGTCATCGAGACCAGAGAATCCCTCGTCCAGATGCAATGCCGTGCCTCCCCTTGTTGTGATGACCCTATTCCTGTGGCCTGCGTCGGATGCGAGCGCTGCGGCGAAGATGGAGACGTCCTGTGTGAGGAGCTTAGCCCATGAGCCGTCAACTGTTGATCGGCGAATTTTCTCGACACATGCCCCCGAGAGCTCGTCCCAACTAGAGAGCATGTGCTTCTTGATCTTTGATGAGGGTGCCCAGAGAATACGTTCCTCACCAAAGCTCAGTCTATGGCCACGAGGGCCAATAAAAGCATCCCCGCCAATGACCTCAAGGGTGGACTCAAGCAGGTAGAGGTTCTTTTCGTGGTATGCGAGACACTTGAAGTGCGTCTTTCCCTCGAAGATGCTAGGAAGAGACGACGAAGGGCTCCTGTACCCCAACGGATCCCCATTGATGATGCGGCAGGCGAGTTCAAAAAGACTGAGGGCTGTCGTCTTGCCTGATGCATTGATTCCCGCGAGTGCGAGCAGGCAGTTGGAGTAGATGGGGCGAGCTAGCTCGAAAGCCGACTCATCCTCGCGGGGAACTTTGTCTCCTGCGAATAGGTCTAAGACAAAAATACCATCGTCGAACATCTTTAGATGGTCAAAGTATATCTTTAATACATTCATGATAGAAAACAATCTAGTATATAAACGATAAAACTGTTTATATATTGTATCTAGGGTATGCGGGACTGTCAAGCCACATCTGGGGGGCAAGCGAAGGTAGTTCGGCGTCGGCTCGATGTGGTAAGGCACTTTAGTGCCCTAGAATCTGCGGGGTACCTACTTGGCCACGTCGCAGCGCCGGCCACCCTGCGGCGTCCGACCACCCTCGCAGTGCCGACCGTATTGTGTCGAGTGCGTGCGTTTTGCCTCAATGGTCACGTTGACGAGGAACTTGTTCGAGCTAGTCTACCCGTATTGGGTTAAACTTGTTCAAACAAGTAATGTACCTATCCGAAGGAGCGTGTCTGCAAGTCTACGTGACGAGCCTGTCTGTGAGTAGTGGTAGCGAACGATCGTGCAGTGGTCGCACGACCATGGTGAGTATCCGTTACAATTGGCCTGAGGGTCTAGGAGAGAAGAGGACGCCATGCGAGCAAGTGGAGTGTTGATGCCAATCTTTGCGCTGCCTGGGAGGTATGGCATCGGCTCGTTCGGGCCGAAGGCCTATGAGTTCGTCGACTTCTTGAGCCGCTGCTCGCAACGCTACTGGCAGATCCTGCCGCTAACCACGACGGGCTACGGCGATTCGCCGTACCAGTCGTTCAGCGCCTACGCGGGCAACCCCAACTTCATCGATCTGGACGAGCTGGTGAAGCTGGGCTACCTGAAGCGCGGCGACCTCGAGGGCGTAAAGTTCGGGGATGACCCGGCGCGCATCGACTACGCCACGATCTTCGTCGCGCGCAGGAAGGTGCTCGAGCGTGCGACGGCACGCTTCATGCAGGACCCTCCTTCGGACTTGGACGAGTTCTCACGCAGGCACGCAAGTTGGCTTGACAGCTACTGCGAGTTCATGACCGTCAAGGAGGAGTTCGGCCTTAAGGCCTTCCACGAGTGGCCACAGCAGTATCGCAGCCCGGGGAAGGCGTCGCGGGACCTGAGCGCCAAGCGTGAGCACCACTACCAGTACCACCTGATGACGCAGTACTTCTTCTTCAAGCAGTGGGAGAGCCTGAAGGGCTACGCGAACGAGCGCGGGGTGCTTATCGTGGGCGACATGCCCATCTATGTCTCGCGCGATTCCGTCGAGATGTGGGCAATGCCACAGCTCTTCAGGGTCGGTAAGGACGGGAATCCTACGAGCGTCGCGGGCACTCCGCCCGATCAGTTCTCCGCAACAGGACAGTACTGGGGTAACCCAATCTACGACTGGGACGCCATGGCCCAGGATCACTACTCCTGGTGGGTCGAGCGCATGCGCATGAGCCTTAAGATGTACGACATTGTGCGCATCGACCACTTCCGGGGCTTTGAGTCCTACTGGGACGTGCCCTTTGGCTCTGCGACGTCTGCGGCTGGCTCTTGGAGCAAGGGTCCTGGCACGGCACTCTTCGACGAGCTGACACGGCAGCTGGGCAAGCTCCCCATCATTGCGGAGGACTTGGGGTTCATGACTCCCGAGGTCATCAAGATGCGCGAGGACACGGGCTTTCCCGGCATGAAGATCTTGCAGTTTGCCTTCGATGGCAACAGCGACTCGTATTATCTGCCCCACCATTACACGCCTAACACCATCGCGTACGTGGGTACCCACGACAACCAGACCGTTCGTGGCTGGTACGAGAACACGGCGACTCCGCGCCAGCGCGAACAGGCGGACCGCTACACCAGGCGGGCCAAGGGTGAGCCCGTGGGAGCCGCGTTCAACCGCGCCATCGCCGCATCCGTCAGTGACACCTGCATCTACACCATGCAGGACCTACTTGACCTAGGAGACGAGGCGCGCATCAATGTGCCAGCCGTCTTGGGTGGAAACTGGGACTGGCGCATGAGGGAGGGTGCCATCACCCGAGCCGTCGAGGAGGCCCTCCTCGACCTTACCCAGACCTACTTTCGCGTCCCCGGAGCACGGCCGCCCGAGCTTCCGGCGTGATGAGGCTATGTGCACAACCAAGCGCCCCGGATCGTCCGGTCGGCGTCCTTACGCACTCCAATAGACTGAAAAGAGGAAGACACATGTTGAGTCTGAATACCTGCGCCCATGACAGCTACGGCCTTGACCTGGAGGCCCTGAGCGATGAGCAGATCTGCGCCATGCTGCAGGGCATCGTGCGGCAACGCAGCGCCAAGCTGCCTCCCAATGCCGGCAAGCGGCGCCTCTACTACCTGTCCGCAGAGTTTCTCATCGGCAAGCTGCTGATCAGTGACCTCATCAACCTTGGCCTTTACGATGAGGTCAAGGCCCAACTCGAGGCGGCTGGGCACGACCTTAACAAGGTCGAGGAGCTTGAGGTGGAGCCGTCATTGGGAAACGGTGGCCTGGGCAGGCTCGCCGCGTGCTTCCTGGACTCCATAGCCACCTTGGGTCTTCCCGGTGACGGCGTGGGCCTTAACTACCACTACGGTCTGTTTCGTCAGGAGTTTCGCGACAAGCAGCAGCAGGCGCTTCCCGACGGTTGGCTTGACAGGCAGGCCGTCCTCAACGACGAGGGTGTGAGCTTCGATGTGGAGTTCGGTGACTTCAGCGTGAGGTCGCGGCTCTATTCCATCGACGTGACGGGCTACGGACGTTCAACCAAGAATCGCCTGAGGCTCTTCGACCTCGAGGGCGTGGATGACTCGCTGGTCCCCGCCGACTCGATAGAGTTTGACAAGGATGAGGTCAAGAAGAACCTCACGCTCTTCCTCTACCCCGACGACTCGGACGAGAAGGGACGTCTGCTTCGCGTGTACCAGCAGTATTTCATGGTGAGCAACGCGGCCCAGCTCATCCTGCGCGAGGCGCTGGAGCGTGGCAGTGACCTGAGTGACTTGCCCGACTATGCCATGGTGCAGATCAATGACACGCATCCCACTATGGTCATCCCCGAGCTCATTCGCCTGCTTACCGAGGAGCATGATATGGGCTTCGACGAGGCCGTCGTGATGGTCGAGAGGATGGTCGCCTACACCAACCACACGATCTTGGCCGAGGCCCTTGAGAAATGGCCCATCGAGTTCCTCAAGACCGTTGCTCCTAAGATAGCCGATATTATCGTGAAGCTCGACCTTATCGCCAAGGAGCGTTACGCTGATCCCGCAGTTGCCATCATCCAAGATGACGTGGTCCACATGGCAAACCTGGCGATCCACTTTGGCTGCAGCGTCAATGGGGTAGCAGCGCTCCATACCAAGATCTTGGAGGACACGGAGCTCGCGCCCTTCTATAAGATCTATCCCGAGAAGTTCAGCAACAAGACGAACGGCATTACGTTTCGCCGCTGGATCATGGGCTGCAACCCCGAGCTCACCGGGCTTTTGGACGACACCATCGGTACGGACTGGCACAAGAGCGCGGACCTCACGCCGCTCAAGGAGCACTTGGACGATAAGGCAGTGATAGAGGGGTTCGAGAGGGCGAAGGACAGCGCCAAGGGGCGCATGCGGCAGTTCATGCTCGAAAACCAGGGCGCGCGCATTCCCGAGGACGCGATCATCGACGTGCAGGTGAAGCGTATCCACGAGTATAAGCGACAGCAGATGCTCGCGCTCTACATCATTTGGAAGTACCTGGACATCAAGAACGGCAATCTGCCCGCGCGTCCCATCACGATCGTCTTTGGCGGAAAGGCGGCACCCGCCTACGTTATCGCCCAGGACATCATCCACCTCATCCTCACGCTGTCCGACTGGGTGGCCCAGGATCCTGATGTTTCTCCATACCTCCAGGTCCTCATGGTCCAGAACTACAACGTCACGGCGGCGGAGCACCTCATCCCCGCAGCTGACATCTCCGAGCAGATCTCGCTGGCGAGCAAGGAGGCAAGCGGTACCTCTAACATGAAGTTCATGCTCAATGGCGCCGTGACCCTCTGTACGCTCGACGGCGCCAACGTCGAGATCGCCGAGCTGGTAGGCAAGGATGACATCTACACCTTTGGTGCGTCGAGCCAGGAGGTTGAGCGTCTCTACGCCGAGGGCTCCTACGACGCGTTCGCGCACTATAGCCGGCCTGGTGTCAAGCTGCTCGTGGACTTTATCACGAACCCCCGCTTCATGGCGACGGGTGACGCCGAGCGTCTGCGCCGCCTGCATGATGACATTGTCCACAAGGACTGGTTCATGGCCCTCTTGGACCTTGAGGAGTATATCCAGCTGAAGGAGCGGGTGTACCGGGATTACGAGGATCGTCATGCTTGGATCCAGAAGGCGCTCGTGAACGTGGCCATGGCGGGCACGTTCTCCTCCGATCGCACCATCGCGCAGTACGACGAGGACATCTGGCACCTGTCATAGGCCTAGTATGGCCCGGGGCGGCGTACATTTCCGCCTCGGGCCAGACCCGTTGCCAGGGGATGCGCGGCGAGGTGGGGAACTTGGGTCTGCCGTCTTAGCTCAGGCTTGGCGCCTCGAGACCACGCAGTACCTAAATGTATCGGGATGGCTGCGCACCTGGGTGAATTCGAACATGAGGCCGTCCGAATTGTATGTCTGGTTTTCGACGACGGCGACGCAGTTGAAGGGACCCAGGTTGAGATACCGTCGGTCCTCCTCGTTGGCGAGGCCGACCGTTATCTGGCGGCGGCAGGTGAGTATCCTCATGCCCAGCTCCTCCTCTAGATACTTGTACACGGAACTCTCGGCGATCGTGGGAGAGAGGTCGGGGATGATGTTGGCGAGGAGGTAGCTGGTGTCTATCTGGCAGGTGAAACCGTCAAGACTACGGGTGCGGACCATGCGATAGAGCTCGGTTCCCTCGTCGAAGCCCGTGTATCCGGCAAGTCCCTTCCCGCAGACAAGCCGCTCGAACTCCCTCACGATGGTGCCCGGCCTCATGTCGTTGTGCGCTGCATATTCCTCAAAGGAGTAGAGCCCATCGAACGAACCGATGACGTCGCGATAGTCAGGGTACCAGATGACTCGGACGCCCTTGCCGTGGATGGGTTGCACGAAGCCCTCGTCGGCTAGGATGGCAAGCGCTCGGCGGACAGTATTCCTCGAGCAGGAGTACATGCCGATAAGCTCGCTCTCAGAGGGTATGAACGATTGATAGGGATAGGTTCCGTCCTTGATCTTCTCCCTAATACTTAGATATATGTCTTCGAAGAGCGCCTTGGGCATCGCGTGTTCCTCACTACGTAGTCATCGTCTTGGCGCAGGCCTCGAGTGTCTCGGGCGCACCTGCCGAGGTCGATTGTGAGCTCATAGTTATCTTGTTGTACCGCAACCGTCCTGATGGAATTTCCCCTCCCACGCATATGGATGAAAAATCCAGGAAGTGGTATGCCCGTCGAGTTCAAGGCAAATCACCCGGCAAGCCTGGGCGGTGACGCGAATCGCTTGGGATAGGTGCTAAAAAATATGACTTGCTTGAACAACATGTCCAAGAAGCTGTTATACTTGTTCAAACAAGATGGCCGAACAGGTCGGTCACGGGGCTGCATCGAGCTCGCACTCAGAGAAGGGACACGCGCCATGATGCAGAAGATCCAGAAGTTTGGCGGGGCGATGTTCACGCCAGTTCTGCTGTTTGCCTTCGCGGGCATTGTCGTGGGACTGGGAACCCTATTTACCACCGAGATAATCGTGGGGCCGATAGCGGCCAAGGGTACCACCTGGTACAACGTGTGGAGCGTGATCTTGGCCGGAGGCTGGACCGTCTTCAAACAGCTCCCGCTGCTCTTTGCCATCGCCCTGCCCATTGGTCTTGCTCGCAAGCAGAGTGGTCGCTGCTGCATGGAGGTCCTCGTCTCGTACCTCACATTCAACTACTTCGTAAATGCTATCTTAACTGCTTGGGGTCCGGCCTTAGGCGTCGACTTCACCGCTGAGGTTGGAAACGCCTCTGGTCTGGCGACGATAGGCGGCATCAAGACGCTGGATATGGGCATGGTTGGAGCCCTGCTCATCTCTGGGGTGGTCATCAGCCTACACAACAAGTACTTTGACACCGAGCTTCCTGAGTGGCTGGGCGTGTTCTCGGGTTCCACCTTCGTTTACATGGTCGCCTTCTTTGCCATGCTCCCCTGCGCCATCGTCTCTGTGCTGCTGTGGCCCAAGGTGCAGATCGGCATGCATGTGTTCCAGGGCGTCATCATGAGTGCGGGCACCTGGGGGGTCACGATCTTCGTCTTCCTCGAGCGGCTGCTCATCCCCTTCGGCCTCCACCACCTGCTCTATGCCCCGTTCTACTACGACAACGTGGCCGTCAATGGGGGTATCTACGCGGAGTGGGCCAAGGCCCTGCCCCAGCTCGCTGCCTCTACCGCCTCCCTCAAGGAGCTCGCTCCTTGGGGCGCCATCACTGCGACGGGTTGGTCCAAGATCTTCGGTATGCCCGGCGTCGCCGCAGCGTTCTATGTCACGGCGAAGAAGTCCAATCGCAAGAAGCTCCTTGCCCTTTTGATCCCGATCACCGTCACTGCTGTCCTGTGCGGCGTGACCGAGCCCATCGAGTTTACCTTCCTCTTCGTCGCGCCCCCGCTGTTTGCTGTCCACGCCCTGCTCGCGTCTTTGCTCTCGACCTGCATGAACCTAATCGGCATCGTGGGCGTGTTCTCGGGCGGACTCATCGAGATGGCGTCGTTCAACTTCATACCGCTTGCCGCCTCGCATGGCCTCACGTACCTGATGGCCATTCCCGTCGGCCTCGCCTTTACGGCCATCTACTTCTTTATCTTCCGTTTCCTTATCCTGAAATTCGACTTCAAGACCCCTGGCCGTGAGGAAAACGAGGAGATAAAGTTCGGCTCCAAGAAGGAGTTCCGCAAGGCACATGGGATGGCGCAGTCTGTCGGCTCCGAGGACGCCGACGAGGCCGGCTCTTCCGCACCCGACATCGACACGAGCGACGAGAAGATGGTTCTTGCCGCGAACATCCTTGACCTCTTGGGTGGCGTGGACAATATCGTGGATGTCACCAACTGCGTCACACGCTTGCGCGTGAACGTGAAGGACGAGACCAAGGTAGCCGAGGACAAGGACTTCAAGTCCATCGGCACCATGGGCATCTCCAAGAACGGCAAGGCAATGCAGGTGATCATCGGTCTCAGTGTGACGAAGGTCCGCGAGCGCTTCGACAAGCTCGTCGGCAATGACTAGGGATTTGCTTGTCCCGAGGGTGTAAGCTTCCACCGGGGTCCCATGCGGCTGTCGTGGGTCCCCGGTGGTTGGTCGGTTGCAACGTCCGCCTCGCGCCGGGGCGGCTACTGAGATGGGGAGTGTCATGGCACAATCAGGCAAAGCGACGGTCTTCTTCGACATCGACGGAACCCTTGGGTGGACCGATCCTAACAAGCGCGATGCGCTGCCCGAGTGGGAGAGGGGTCTGTCGCCCACGCCCAGTCCGCGCGTTGCCGCAGCCATCCGCAGCTTAGTCGCCCGTGGTAACCACGCGTTTCTGTGCTCCGGGCGCTCACCTGTGGGTATCCACCCAGATCTGGCCGCATTACCGTTCAGCGGCATCATTGCGTTGGCGGGCGCCTACGTGACGATGGGCGATGAGGTGCTGCGTGATCGCCCACTGCCGGCCGATGTCCTCGCCCACATCGACCGGGTCTTGATCGCAGGTGGCTATGGCGCGCTGATAGAGTCCGCCCACGGTGCCGTCGAGCTGCGCGGAGGAGCCTTGGGCAGGCGCTCCGGCACGCCAGACACGATGGACGAGGCAATCGGACAGCTCCCGGACGGCTGTGCCTACAAGCTGGTCATCCGCAGTTCCGCTGCAGACGAGCTCGTCGCTGACCCCCAGCTGGGTTCCCAGCTAGTCGCCAGTCGCCTCGAGATGCAGAACTCCGAGGTCGGCCTCGCGTGCAACACCAAGAAGGCCGGCATAGAGGCTGTCCTCTCGCATCTTGGCGACAACGTGGGAGTGACCTATGGCTTCGGTGACTCGGAGAATGACCTCACGCTCTTCTCTGAGGTGGACGTGAGCGTGGCCATGGGCAACGCCATCCCCGAGGTCAAGCGCCTCGCGGACTACGTCACCGATTCGGTGTCGGAAGACGGGGTAGCCTCGGGCCTCGAGCACCTGCAGCTCGTGTGAGCCTGGCTGGCAGGGGACCGCAGCGGGTCGCTGAGCTTGCTGCGGTTTGCTGCGCCACCTGTCGAGCGGTCGCGCCAATCCGGCCACAAATCCGGCCATCAATCCGGCCAAATGGGTACGCTAGCCCAAGACTTGACCGGATTTCCTGGAGGTGCGCATGGACGCCACTCGGCTCGCCAGCCTCGTCTCGCAAGGCGAGGGTCTATCAATCGAATTCAAGCGTTGCGGCAACAGGCCTGGTCAAGATGTCTTCGAGACCATCTGTTCCTTTGCCAACCGCCAAGGCGGAACCATCCTGCTAGGCGTGCGAGACGATGGGTCGGTCGAGGGCATAGGGCCACAGGCCATCGTCTCTGTCGAAAGAAACATCGTTAACGTCACGTGTGACCCATCCCTGTTTAACACGGCGCCCGCCATCGAGTTCGAGCGAATTACACAGGATGGGAAACTTGTCCTGCGTGTGTGGGTGCCCATGGGACCGTCGGTCTATCGTTTCAAGGGGGTTGTATACGACAGGCGTGCGGATGTGGACGTGAAGCTGAAAAGTGATGCGCAGATCAATGCGATGTACCTGCGCAAGCAGAACATATACACAGAAAGGAGGATCTATCCTCATGTCCGTACGTCGGACCTCAGGTTTGATCTCATTTCGCGAATGCGGAGCATGATTCGCTCCGCTCGGGGCGGAGGGGAGCATCCTTGGCTGGGGCTCGATGATGAGGGCTTCCTTAGGGCGGCTCGGCTCTGGTCGCGCGATCCAGAGTCTGGCATGGAGGGCCTTGACCTTGCCGCAGTCATGCTGCTTGGCTCTGATGACATGATCCAGGACATCGTGCCCGTGTATCGCACCGACGCCATCCTGAGAAGGGTGGATGGCGATCGCTATGATGACAGGCTCGTGGTTCGCACGAATCTTCTCGAGTCGTACGACTCCCTCATGGGCTTTTGCGAGAAGTGGCTCCCTGATTCGTTTGCCTTGGATGGGGTGACCCGCGTCAGCGTGCGGGACGTGATAGCGCGTGAGCTGGTCGTGAACACGCTCATTCATCGGGAGTTTGTAAGCCCTTACCTCGCGCAGCTGATCATCGATAGGGAGGGTATCCATACGCGCAACGCGAGCCGGACGCTCTATTCGGGAAGGATCACCCCAGAGAATCTGGACCCGACGCCAAAGAATCCCATTATCGCCAACGTCTTTACGCAGCTCGGGGTATCTGAGGAACTTGGCAGCGGGACGAGGAATCTCTACAGGTCCTCCCTCCTCTACACGGGCAGAGAGCCGATGCTCGAGGATGGGGACTTCTTCACTGCCTTCGTTCCCGTCCCAGACGTGATGGGCCCTAGAGGTACGGGAGGGCCAGCTCGCAAGGCTGCGCGGCCGAAGGGAGAGAGCGTGAGAGACGCGGTGATGGGGTTTCTCTCCCACCAGGAGCGCGTGACTGCCTCTGAGGTCGCACAACGGATGGGCATAAGCGCGAGGAGTGCGAGGAGGGGACTTTCTAAACTGGTGAGGGGAGGCCTTGTGTCCACCGTCGGTGCAGGGAGGTCGACGGCCTACCGCCTCGCTACCCACCGACCGCTCGACTGAGGGACGTCCCCTGCTGTTCTTCAAGCTTTGGGGGTTGCCCTTCGGGGGCAGGGAGCGCGGAGCCAGATGCGGTGCCGACCACCGGGCCTGCGGGCTACTCCAAACCGGTCGCCTCATCGAGGCCGAGCGCGATGTTCATGTTCTGTACGGCTGCGCCCGCAGCTCCCTTGCCTAGGTTATCAAAGAGTGCCGTCACGCTGATGCGCTCCGCGTTTCCGCAGACGGTGATGTGCAGCCGATTGGTGCCGGCAAGCTCGTTCGCGTGGATTGTGGGAGGTGTGGGGTCAAACGGCATGACGCTCACGAAGTGCTGGTCCGCGTAGTACCCTCGCAGCTCCTCGCAGACCTCTCTCGCGCTTGGCGCGCCCTTAAGCAGACGACTGTGCAACATGATGGTGGTGGCCATGCCCTGGCGGTAGTCATCGACGACGGGCATGAGCACAGGGGGCTGGGTAAGGCCGCAGACCCTCTGCACCTCGGGCAGGTGCTTGTGCGTGAGGTCGAGGCCGTAGATACCGGGAGCGTCGAGGGAGCCATCGCGTCCGTCTGCCTCGTAGCGGGCGATCATGCGTTTGCCACCGCCCGAGTAGCCCGTGAGGGAGAAGCAGCAGAGGGGATAGTCGGCGGGCAGGATACCCATGCGGACGAGAGGCGCCGCGACAGAGATGAGGCCGGTGGCATGGCAGCCCGGGTTGGCGATGCGCCTGCTCGAGGCGATGGCGCGGCGCTGCCCCAACGAGAGCTCGGGAAAGCCGTAGACCCACCCGTTGGCGGTGCGATGTGCCGTAGAGGCGTCGATGATGCAGACGTCGGGGTTCTCAACGAGCGAGACCGCCTGGCGTGCCCCTTCGTCGGGTAGGCATAAAAAGACGATGTCGGCATCGTTCAGGAACTTACGCCGCTCCTCAACATCATGGCGCCTCTCGTCGCAGATGCGCAGAAGCCTAAGGTCCTCACGCGCCTCGATGCGGTCATGAATCTGGAGTCCTGTGGTGCCGCTCTGGCCATCGATATATACCTTGGTCCCGCTCATACGAGTCCCTCCCGTGCGCCATCTGGCTTTGTGATGCCAGTCGAGTGATCCTGCGACCATTCTAGGGCAATGTGGGCCTCGGGCCTTGCTTGCCCGGGCTTGCCGAAATCTTAGAACGAGGGGATGCCAAGCAGCATGCCTATGACGGCGAACGCCCAGAGGTGTGCGGGATAGCCCAGGTAGAACAGCCACTTGCTGAGCGCGCCCTTCGGGCCCCGCTCGCCGTTATACAAAAGGATGAAGGGGACGGCCATGAACTGCGCCCAGTCCGCGTTGAGGCCCAGGGACATCTCCCAGTCTACGGCACTTGCCGTGCTCGGGTGAAGGATCGGTGTGTAGAGGCAGGCTAAGGCGGCGCTCCCGAGGACCAGGCAGAGGCAGAGCTTGGCACGGCCCCCTTTTGCGTCGTGAAGCAGGTAGGAGGCCAGCATCACGAACAGCACCTGGACGAAGCCCTCGACGGGGGCCAAGAGGGCACCCGCTATGCCGAGTGCAGCGGCAAGGGCGAGCAGCCGTCCACCCTTCGCACCACCTTGTCTGCGGCCCTCGTCGATGGCCCAGATCACGCTGTAGCCAAGGGCGAGTGTGAGGATGATGGTGTGGCTCATCAAGGACACCGGGTGGTTGGTCAGCTGCCCCACGACAAGGTTGCCCGCCGCCACGAAGAGGCCGACTCCCCAGAGCCTGAGCGCGTAGCGCCTCCTGTCATGGGTGTGAAAGAATCCCTCTACCACGAGGAAGGCAAACAGTGGGGAGACGAAGCGCGAGATGAAGTGCAGCCAGTCCGGGACCGTGTTTGGGCCGAAGATGATGTTGGTGTGATCGAGCATCATAACGGCTAGGGCAAGCAGCTTGAGCTGGAAAGCGTTGCACAGTCCTGTGCCTTTGGTGGTGTCCATGGGTCCTCCTTGCGAGTTTGTATGGCCGGCCCGCGCTTCCGGGGGTTGGCACGTGGCATTCGGCCTGCCTGCTATGCGGACACCTATGGTACGTAAGCTTATGGCGGTGGACCATCGATCGGGCTTACGCATACCTTACGATTCTGTAAGCCTGCGCAGGTGATCGTCAGCGGTGAGGCGGTGCGTATCGTCCATAGGGGCCACACCGAGGCTCGCAAGCTATAGGGGAGTCACACTCGTTAACTTTTTTCGGCAGACGGCTTTAAAGTGTGGACCAAGCTCATCCTCAGCGAGACGTGACATCCATCCCTATCTACACTCCATCAGGCATGATGCATATCCATTATCTGAATAGTCAAAACAAATTGAATCTATTATAGTCACATACTCTAATTCTGTCAATCAAGATGGGGAATTTTGCGGTGAGCGTATCCAAGTGACTTTAAGCGACCAGTGTGGAATATGATATAAAGGAAAAAGGTCTCATGGCAGGTATGCCTTGTCTGGGACCGTAGGCGGTGGGTCATCGGGATAGAAGGAGCCTTGGGCCCTTGCGGATAGCTGGCCTTGCTGCAAGCCCGATGGCAGCCGTGGTGTGGAAGTATGGGAGCATGAAAGGAACGACCGTGGCAGAACTGGTAAAGCGAATGCAGGCAAGGCGACACCATCGGCACCCGAGCACGCGCATCCTTCTCGGTTGCTGCCTTTTTGCGGTGACGCTCGTCCTCTGTCTGGCCCCGTGCTTGGCCTACGCCGACAGCGTCAGGAGGGTCGACGACCTGCTTGGTTCCGTCGGTGGTACCGTCCACTTTGCGTACGGAACAAATTCGAAGAACGGCCAGTACTGGGATGGGAACGGCTGGAAGGACATCAAGGATATCCCCCAGGACCCCGATACCACCTCAGCGGACCTCGGGAACGGATGGGTGATGTGCTACCGTTTTAATAACTATGTGGCATGGCGTAAGGACAAGCTGCCGAAAAAAGAGCCGGGCACCACTTTCGGAGGATTCAAGGTGAGGTTCAATAAGGTGGGTTTCACCGACCTAGGGGAGGACTTCGATGTGATCATCGAGTTCACCAAGATCACGGCCTGGGCACCCTTCAACCAGGAGAAAGCGTGGGCTCCTCCCCTCAGCGGGTACACTCCCTTCGAGGTGGATGATGTGGGTGGCCTTTATGTATCGGCTTGGTCGCCGGAACAGCTTAATCCTACCATACGGTCAATCTACAAGACACGCTTCGTGAAGCACGGCACAGATGAGCTCATTGACCCGAGCAACGAGGTTGACATGCTGTACTGGGGCATCGATCGGGCTGAGGGGACTCCTGATAATTATTGGGGCAACTACACCGACCCAAATCGTGAGAGTATCTGGAAGGTAAGCGGTTACAAGGACGAGGCCCTCGTGAGGCAGGACGTGGACGAGTGGCTAGAGATCGCGCCCGGAGAGGACGGCATCGCCAACAAGGGTTTTCTCTCGAAGAAGAGAAACCCGCCGGGACCCAAGAAGTCCAACCACAGCATGGTCCTCCTGAAGTCGGGACCCGAGTTCGTGACTGAGTGGCGAGGGCATAACTGCAGAATGAAGATGGGCTACGATACGACCGTGACAGCCTACCCCGAGTGGACCGGTCCCGTGGCCGACCCGCCGACGCAGGTCAAGCAGCGCGGTGAGATCGCAGAGCTCGGCATAAGGCAGACGTTTCCTCATGTGTACCTTAACGCCGCGAAGTCCGTTACGATGAGCGATACGCTCGACCCAGCCCTCGATGCCTCGAAGGCCGAGGTTAAGGTCTATAAGGATGATAAGGACGTCACACGTCAGTGGAATCTTAGCGTCTCGGGACAGACCGTGACTGCGGAGCCAAAAGCCATGCGACTTGCCGATGGCAACATGACGCTCAAGATACGTGTTCCAGTCTCGGAGACCGCTGACCTCTCCTCCTACGAGCAGCAGGATGACCAGGGCGTCAAGTACTGGAAAATCCCGAACCAAGCATCCACTACCATAAACGGGGTATCCAGACAGACCGAGCGGGCATATGTCCTCGTGCCCGGCGAGGCAACGGGGTCTGTCCAGCTGAGGGCCACGACACGATTGGAGGGCGGTCAGCTCAAGGATGGGCAGTTCACGTTCCGCCTGAGGGACGAGGGGGGCAACGAACTTGACGTAAAGACGAACGACGCTGACGGCAACGTCGTGTTCAAGACGCTCGACTACACATCTGCAGACATCGGGAAGACCTTCAGCTACACCATCACCGAGGATGCAGGTACAGAGCCGGGCTACAGCTACGACACGCACGTCGAGACACTCACCGTCAAGGTCGAGGATGGCGGCCAGGGAAGGCCCAGCGCGAGCGTGACCTATGATGCTGACGGGGCAACGTTCGTGAACAGCTATGGGCAGCAGACCCAGAGGGCCGCACTTGCCGTCGTGAGGCGGGATGGCAAAACCCATGCCCCACTGGGCGGGGCGCAGTTCACGCTCTATGTGGACGACGGAGACGGTTCCTTCACGAGCGCGGACCAGCCTGCTGTGACCTACATCGACGAGGCGCTGAAAAACCCCATTGCAGGTTCGGTGGTGACCACACGGTCAGACGACGGGAGGGCCGTCTACTACGGTCTGGAGTGGGGAAAGACATACTGGCTCAAAGAGACGACGGCGCCTAGCGGCTATGGTCCAGATCCCCAAGTCCACAAGATAGGCGTCTCGACGGATGGAGCGGTCTCCACCATCGGCAAGGACGGGCAGGCCGAGGCGCTTCCGAACCAAGGGGGAATCCCGACCATAACGATATCGGGCGACCCCCGTTTCGTGCTCCCGGGTGCGGGGAGCGTCGGCATTGTGGGCACTCTGCTCGTGGGGATGGTCTTGGTCCTTTCCGGAGGCGTCTGTGCCTTCGTGTCCAAGAGGCGCGCCGCACGTGGGTATAGGTAGCGGCTAACGACGAGGGTGGCCTATGGCGCTCAGACCTCCCGGTTGCCTGGCCCGAGGGCGCCGGGGGTCTGTCCTGCCAGTGAGGTCTAGGGGACTTCTACGGGGTCCGTGCGACGACCTTGCCGTCGTGCCTGGGCTGCGCTCTTCCCGCGAGGACGTGAACCTGGGTTTCTGACTCTGGTAGCTTCGATTACCTGTAGGGAGGGATGATCATGGGTGGTCATATTGCCTGCCCGGATAGGAGCGCGAACGCCATGAAGAGTAAGACGAAGCTTTCGGGGCTGGTGTTGCTGGCATCGTACCTGGTTATCTGGGTCGTGGCTGTCACCGTGTTCTGGGTTTTCATCGTAAGGCACTCCACCGGTGCGATGGTTTATTCTCTGACGTTCCTCTGGATCGTTCTCCCGGTGACTACTTTGGTTATCTCGTTTCTGATTGGCAGGAACGACTACTGGGGAAAGGGGAAATGGGTCACCAGCATAGGCTTCGGCGTCATGTACATGCTCGCAGAATACGCTACCTTCAGTATGGCGAACAATCTTTTGTTTAACAAGGTAAATATGCCGGAGATCTCTATGACGTTCACGGGTGCTGTAATTTCCCTTATCGGAATGGCGCTTGGGTATCTGGTCTTCATTACGAAGAGGCGCTAGGAAAGCGTCATGACGTTGGTTTCCCTTGTAAAGTACATGTGGTCATCGAGGTCTTCAGAAGCGACTTCCTTGAGCCCTTTGAGTGCGTGATCGTGCGATTGCCTCTTGCAAAGTAAACCGATGCCCTTCGTCGCCGCAGGCATCGATAGTTCTAGCAGGCATGTCCTGGTATCTCATGGGCATGAGCGTGCCGCGCATGCCGAGCCATCCGAGCTGGTACGCCTCTCTCTTTCGGGCAAACTAGACCAGAAACCAGAGACCAGGGACCAGGGACCAGAGATCGCAAAGGCGGTTCGTTACAGCCATATGTCCACAACTGATGCGAGCTTTCGTAGCTCTACGCAGGTGCATGAGCATTGACCTTACCTACGTATGCGATGTTGTGATGTATGACTCGTGGCGATCCCTGAGCTGGACGTCTGCGAGGGTGGGACTGGGTCTGTCAGGGATGTGCCTCTACGTGGACTCTACGTACCATCTGCGAGGTCGAGGCGCCGACGAGGGCAGTAAGCACCGGAGCACCCGGCCTCCCGTGCCCTCGCGCATGGGATCGAGGAGACCTTGGCGCTGTGCGCGCCCCTCAGCGCCTTCTACCCCTACTGCTGCGTGTTCTAGAGGTCACTGTTCGTTCCGAGTACCCGGACCTTGACGTGCGACTCTGTAGACCCGAAGGCTGTGCGCGTCGAGGTCGACGCGGTCGGGGAGGCCCTCTTGGCTGGTCGGGCCGGCATGCATTCGTGTGCATGTGAGATGTACAGGTCCTCGGTGCCCGGCAAACACCTCAGGTTATGAGGGGAAGACGATTGATCCGCGTGGGCCGGGTGGGGACGGTGCGCGAGTTGAGCTGCAGGGGAGGCTCGCCCGCCTCAGGGCTTATGATGGAAAGTCCGCCTCGGGAGGGGACGACCTCGCGTGCCTGCTTCGGGAGGCGTGGGAGGTGGAGGTTCCCCGCAGAGAGGCGATCGCTATCAGGCGCACACTTTGCGAGCAAAGGGCCACAGCAGGTCAATAGTGTACACAAGCAAGAGATGAGTTTCCTAAATGACTGGTTTCTTGCGGTTTGTGTACACTGTTCTCGCGTCGGATGTGGTGAGGTAGGTCATGTCGGTATCATGGGGCGAGAGTAGGCCAATGGTGGTCGAATTTACTGTGCGGGAAAAGGCTAGGCTCGCGCATGCGCTATGATACGCCGTCTCTTGCCCCGCGCTGTTACCCTCTGGGGGTGCCCGCTCATGTGCGCTTTTGAGCGCGTCACTCGGCTGCGCAGTTGCAGGTGTCGATCAATCGCCCTTTCCCCGATCGCCTATGGGCATGGTCGTCGACTTGGTCGCATTACCCGCCCGATGTCATCTGTGGTATAGTAACCGCAGGTAGAAGCTATCTTCTAGGGAGTTTTGCATGGCGAGGCAGATGGCCTCTTCCCCGGCTCAGGGAAAGAGGGCGCATGACGAGGGGGATGACATCCAGTGATCACGGACACTACCCTGAGATGTCGCAAGCGTACCCCTTGTTGCTGTGGAACGGTCTTTCGGTTGGAGGTTGCGGGGTTGCCTTCTGTGAGCCGGGGTTGCCCTCGCCCGTCGGGGCCATTGTGTCCGACCTGTTCTTCGATGTAGGTCTCGGGCTTGCCGCCGTGCCTGGGGCTGAGATGACCCAGGGCACAGCGGGCGGCACCATCCCTTGCGGGAGACCGTCCAACTCGGCCTGGTACGGGGAGACCTGGGTTTTGTGGGGGCTGTCCTGAGCGCGGGACCGCACGCATGCCCATTGGACGGCGTATGTCACGCACGCACCCGAGGAGGGCCATCATGACGGTGAACGGCGTCATCTTCCAGAGGAGGGCCGACGGCCTTTGGGCCTGGCGGGAGGGCCGCGAGTACCGGGGGGTGGACGGTGACGACTGGTACCTGGAGGACGAGCTCTGGGACGTCCGCGACCAGCCCTGGCGCGCCCTGCGCGACAGGGTCGTCGGGTACCTCGGCGCCCTGGAGGAGCGCTCGCACTTCGACCCGGGCCTCCTGGTGGCGATCGACGACCCAAGCTGGATGCGGCTCTACGCCGAGGCCTCGGAGGCGCTCGGCGTGGGGTACCGCATGCTGCTCTGCGAGACGGACCTGCCCCGGCCCGCGATGGGGGACCTGGGGCTCGAGTGCGACTTTCTGGGCTACGACTGCGCGTGGCCGGGCGGCGACCACTGCTCGGCCGTCCTGTGCGACCTCGTGGGGGGCCGCGTCTTTGAGCTCTCGGACGTCCCGCTCAACGCCAACGGGCTCATCCCCACGCGGGAGGCGGCCGAGGCCTTCCTGTGGAGGCGCGAGAGGCTCAAGGCGCGCTGCCCGGAGTCCCTCTTCGAGGGGGGAGACTTCGTCGTCTGCCGGCTCGGCGAGGTGGCGGCGGTCCCCCCCGCCCTGCGGGTTGCCCAGGTCCCCCCGGACGAGGGTCCGCGCCCGGCATGGGACCTTCGCGGGGCCTGCGGGCCGCCCGAGGCCTCCATCGAGGGAGGCCGCGCCCGCCGTCCCTGTCGCGAGTCCTGCGGGGCGCGCGACGGCAGGCTCTGGAAGGACCTCGGCTCCGGCCTCGTGCGCGTCTCGGGGCCGGGCGCGCTCGCGTGGTAGCGCGACGGGGGGCCTGGCGCCCCGGGCGCGGGGAGGCCTCCCGTCGGGCCGTGCTCGGATATAGGGGAGGGGTGAGGCATGCCTGAGGTGCGGGAGGTCGTGCGCCTCATGCGGGAGTCGGGCGTGGAGCTCGGGCGCGGGATGAGCGAGGGCGAGCTCTCCCTGGCAGAGGC
>ERZ772945.140-NODE-140-length-57548-cov-16.454995_pt1 | contig 57548 bp, 41 predicted proteins | sample MGYA00511681_ERZ772945 | MGnify/ENA primary metagenome ERZ772945 (study PRJEB29015, sample SAMEA2737943) | human oral metagenome | biome: human oral; feature: human-associated habitat; material: dental | place: China | collected 2143 ...
TAATCGAGCTTAAAGAGAATTTCTGCTCTTTTTCTTTCACTGCAAAGATAAAGAGGGGCTTGGGGAGGCTTCATGGGGAGGCTCTCTAACCTACCACCGGTCCTCCCTCCTCTCTATTCTCCTTTTCTTTTGGCTCGGGGGTGAGTCGTTTCTTCCTCTCCTTATCATCGCCTTTCCACTCTTCCCACTCAATGTCAACATCTGACAAGCCACGGGTGGAAACGCGACCCTTACCAGCACCACGATAACGGGTTTCGGGCAAGAAACGGACACGAATACCACGAATCAATGTGGCGTTTACATCTTCAGGCTTATCAACACCGTTTTTCGTTGTCACGGCTGTGAAATAAAACGAACCGATACCATCTAGCTTTACCGAGCGACCCTGTGCCATAAAGTCGCCCATCACGCCACCCAAGGCAATCAACACCGCTTGCACATCGGCAGGGCTAACCGTTGATTCGGCTGCGATTCGTTTCGCTATTTGTTCGGTCGTTGCCGGACTTACCACTAGAACGGACTTAGGATACCACTTGCCGTTTACCTTCATTTGAGCTTTTTTATAAAATGCCATAATAAAAGATTTTTAATGCTGCAACCTGTTTTCACCACCTGTTGTGACGAGTCGTACTCCCGCGTTTGACAATATATACTTTCGTCATCGACGAAATGTACTTTCGTGCCCCACAATATGTACTATTGTCATCGACAATATGTACTTTCGTCAAACAGGGGTTTCAACGGCCTGCAGCGCGTTTATAAATATAGTACTAATAGATAGTAAAATTCCATTATCTATTCTACGCTTTCCTTATGTCAGTTTTTGAGGAGATGCCTCTTAAGGCATCTCCTTTTAAAGAGATAATCAGTAGAATCTAATCAATCTGCCTCTTCTTAATACTGAGCTATTTTCAAAAGATAACGTATGCAACTCTTTAATAATGAACAAATGGCCAAACTGGAACAGGCTGATGCTTAGGCCAAAATGGTACAAGCAGACCCATTTGAAGATATATGCCAGATTCCCTACACGTACCATCCGGACGTCTTATTTCTGTACTGGAAAACATGAACGAGCCAGATCCAGGAACCGAACCACCTGCAGCAGTAGAATAAGGCGTAATGTAAGTATAGTCTGGTGACCAAGAAGACTGGCTGATATCAGCTATCCTGAGTCGCTTGAATGCCATATAGAGTTCTCCCATGGCTGGGATGTACCAGCGACCAACATTAGCTCCTGTAACGGGGGCAAATGAAGGCACATAGTTTCTATTTACATAGAAAGCCTGATTTGCTGGATTCTGCGCCTTGATAGTTACACCATCGGCACTGCCACTGGGTTCCCATGTATATTTATAGCCGTCCATATCAGTTAGCCAATTAGTTTGGTCAAATTGTACACTGTTTTCTGCAGAGGTAAATTCTGGTATAGCTGGATGGAAACCACCATGTTGTGCTCCTTCCATTGCCATAGCCGTTCCCTCGCTAGTCGCAGTCTTGTCTTTCACTACATAGGCAATAGCCGTGCGCGAACCTTTATCGCCAATGGCTCCGACAGTACCGTCATCGAAAAGGAAGATAAAGGTGGAGAGCTTGATATTTACGGTGTATGAGCCTGCACGTGTAAGTGTCTTCAGGGAATTAACAAATGAAAGACTCTTACCTGCGAGCGACTTTCCATAGAGCGTACCACCTGTGAAGCTGAAAGTGAGAGTGTTTATAGGAGCACCTGGTAGCAGGTAGTTGTAATCGGTGGCATTATTGTAAGTGCGCGTAATGGCATCGTTTACAGCCGTGCCACTCGTTGGTACAGTTTGTGGAACAGAGAGAGTACTAGTGGTATTGGAAGTCTGTGTCGTACCGTCTACAGCATAGGTAATTGATGTGTTGTTGGCACCTGTAGAAGTTAGTACACCTGTGATACCTGTTCCCTCGCTAGTGGAAGAAACAATATTAAACTTGATACGTGCCATCTGCCGCTTTAGAGTGAAGTTCACCTTCCATTGGTCACCACTGATAGTTTCTGTAGCTGTACCGATAAGGGCATCATTGCCATTGGTTACGGTGAGACTGTTGCCATTGTCTGTAACGGCATCGTTGAAGCAGACGAAAGTATAAGTGCCAGGAGAAAGCTCTAGTCTTGTGCCAGGATCTTTCGTGAACACACCACTGCTCACATTACCACTTACCTTACTATTGGTGCCTGTCACTCTTGTATTAGTGGAAGCGTCAACAGCATATATAGTATAATGTCCATCACTGATGGGCTGGGTAGCACGGGTGCGTGGTGTCGGAGCATCTTGGCTGACTTTTACCTCTGCCTCTATACCATCGCCAAGGTTTACTGTCTGTACCGTATCACCCGTTCCTGTGGCTGCACGCGTTACGGTTTCGTCAGCACCGAAAGGTTCAGCTGTGAAAGTGAACCGGTCACCACCTACTTCTACTTTTTTATTGTCTGTCCCAGCAATATCATCACTGCTGCTGCAGGCTGAGAGTATCATCACACCCACTAAACCTGCTGTCAAAAATAGTTTTTTCATTGATTCTGTTTTGTTTTTGTTCTTGAATATGGAGCCTTGTCGTTATCCCCCGCTCCAATTGAGGAATCCTTTGTAGAGTTTGCAGGACGAGGACTTATAGCTCTATTTCACCTCCATCTTCCTCCTCTTCGCTTCCCCATTGTTCTTCTACTGTTCCGGGAACCTGTGGAAGTACGCTTGTACAAAAGAAATCTTCTGCTTCCATAGAGAAGACTTCACACTCTGGGGCCTTATAAGACTCCTTTCTTTGTTCTTTTTTTCTCATTTTAATTACTATATGTTGGTTATAAATTAGTTCTTATTTGCCTCTTGCCAAACAGACAAAACGGCACAAAAAAGCGAACAAAGGAAACTCCTAGGAGTCCTTTGTTTACAGGGTTTGCGGCACGCTTCGCGCGCGCGTACGCGAGAAGAAAAAATGTGTAATTTACGCCTGCTCTACTAGAGAGAGAGAGAGAGAGAGTATACAATTATTTGGAACTACCAAATAATTTGCTATCTTTTTCTCGTTTTTCTTTGTTAAAGTATCTTTCGTATATACAGCATCACTTACACCTTTATTATATAAGGCGCATGCGGATGTGGTTGTATTAAGATACTTTATTGCTCTCATTTGTTGTTATTACAAGTTAATTTCGTTGAACTGCGTGCAAAGGTAAAAAGAAATATTGAAATAATGCAAGGATGTAGGAAAGAAATATAGAAAGAATGCAAGAATAAGAGAAAGAATGCCCTGTAAGCTTGGTTCTGCCAATTACAAAATAAAACTAAATTTATTTTGCACTTCATGCCATTTGCGTTAACTTTGCAACTCATATTATATAACAAGACTGAATGAAAGAAACTAAAAGATTAGTAGAGCTTATTACAAAAGGAATCCAAGATAAGAAGGGACATGGCATAGTAATTGCAGATCTATCAGGGATTGATGGTACCATCTGTAACTACTTCATCATCTGCCAGGGTAACTCAACCCAACAAGTTGAAGCCATTGCTGAATCGGTAAGCGATTATGTACGTGAGACGATTGGTGAGAAGCCTGTCAACTGTGCAGGACTTGGTAATGATCAATGGGTAGCGATAGACTATGTGGATGTAATCGTCCATGTATTTCTTCCAGAGACACGTGCTTTCTATGACATAGAACACCTATGGGAGGATGCTAAGTTGACTTACTTACCAGACATAGATTAGGTATAAAGCCATCTAATCACCCATTTATTATTTCATAATTAATCAAACTTCAACAATGGACAATTCATCCCCCAACAACAATCCCAATATGCCTAAAATGCCTAAGTTCAATATGAACTGGATGTACGTATTGGTCATCATTGCCCTCGGAGTAGTATTCTTTGCTGGTGGCAATGGCTTTTTATCAAGCGGCGCAGGCGTTGACAGAGATTACACAACATTCAAGCAATATATTGCCAAAGGCTATGGAACAAAGGTAGTCATTAACAAGAGCGACAACACCTTGCGTATGTTTGTTAGTCCAGACCACATCCGTGACATCTTCAAACAAGGTACACAACAGGTAGGTAAGGCTCCATACGTAAACGTTGAGATTGGTTCTGTAGATAAGGTAGAAACCTTCTTGGATCAAGCTGTAGCCCAGAAGAAGATAGCCAGCTATAGTTATGAGAACAAGTCGAGAAATGGCTTGATGGATATTCTTATCTCTATAGCCCCTTGGTTAGTATTCTTTGGAATATGGTACTTCCTTATTCGCCGTATGGGAGGCGGTGCCGGTGGTGGCGGCGGCGTCTTCAGTGTGGGCAAGTCAAAGGCTAAGCTCTATGAGAAAGCTAACGAAATGGGGATAACCTTTAAGGATGTTGCAGGCCAGACTGGCGCAAAACAGGAGGTACAAGAGATTGTTGAGTTCTTGAAGAACCCAAAGAAATACACCGACCTAGGTGGTAAAATTCCTAAGGGAGCACTGCTGATTGGTCCTCCAGGAACGGGTAAGACATTGCTAGCAAAGGCTGTTGCTGGTGAGGCTGGCGTACCCTTCTTCTCTATGAGTGGTTCCGATTTCGTTGAAATGTTCGTCGGTGTTGGTGCGAGCCGAGTGCGTGATGTCTTCCACCAAGCTAAGGAGAAATCACCTTGTATCATCTTCATTGATGAGATAGATGCCGTTGGTCGTGCCCGTTCAAAGAACCCAGCAATGGGCGGTAATGACGAACGTGAGAACACACTTAACGCCCTTCTTACAGAGATGGACGGCTTCGGCACGAACTCTGGTGTGATTGTTCTCGCAGCAACCAATCGTGTTGATATGCTCGATAAGGCTTTACTTCGTGCAGGACGATTCGACCGCCAGATTCACGTAGACCTACCCGATCTACCAGAGCGTAAGGACATCTTCCTCGTTCACATGCGTAACTTGAAGCTCGACAAGAACCTTGATATCGACCTCTTAGCACGCCAGACGCCAGGATTCTCTGGTGCCGACATTGCCAATGTATGTAATGAGGCAGCCCTTATCGCAGCCCGCCACGACAGCAAGGAGGTAGCAAAGCAAGACTTCTTAGATGCTGTTGACAGAATCATTGGTGGTTTGGAGAAGAAGACAAAGGTAATGACTGCCGAAGAGAAGCGCACTATCGCCCTCCATGAAGCAGGTCACGCCACAATCAGTTGGTTCTGCGAACACGCCAACCCATTGGTGAAGGTGAGCATAGTACCACGTGGTCAGGCTCTCGGTGCAGCATGGTATCTGCCAGAAGAGCGTCCTATCACAACCAAAGAACAGATGTTGGATGAGATGTGCTCATTGCTCGGTGGTCGTGCAGCTGAGGAGCTATTCACTGGTCATATATCAACTGGTGCAATGAACGACTTAGAGCGTGCAACCAAGAGTGCATACGGTATGATTGCCTACGCAGGTATGAGCGACCGCTTGCCAAACATCTGCTATTACAATAATGACGAATACAACTTCCAGAAGCCATACTCTGACACAACCGCAAAGATGATCGATGAGGAAGTGCTGAAGATGATTAACGGACAGTACGAGCGTGCTAAGCAGATACTCACCGAACACAAGGAAGGTCACAACCGCCTTGCTCAACTACTCGTAGAGCGTGAGGTAATCATGGCAGAAGACGTTGAAGCAATCTTCGGAAAGCGTCCTTGGGTGAGTCGCACAGAGGAGTTGTTAGACCAAGAGGTTAAGTCGCAACCAAAGTTAGAGGATATGCCTGAAGCTGTAAAACAGGCTCAAGCAGAGCATGAGGCACAGCAGAAGGCACTCAGCGACAATGCGACAAAGGCTGAAGATGACATCGAATCAAATAACACTGCAGAATAAATAAGACGCCATGAGTGATAAACTTAAGAACCTAATCATACGTGCCCTCACTGGAATCGTATTCGTTGCTATTATGGTGACGAGCATCATCAACCCACTACGACTCACGTGTTTGTTCCTCATCATAACGGGAGCAGCTATGTGGGAATACACGGGATTGGTGAATAAAATAGACGGTGTAAAGGTCAATCGATTCATCTCTACCGTAGCAGGAGCCTACTTCTTCTGCGCTGTAACAGCTCTACAAGTGAATATGGTGACTGGTTTTATCGTCTTCGTACCGTATGTTCTCACCCTTATCTATCTCTTCGTTGCGGAACTCTACCTACAGAATAAGAATCCAATGCATAGTTGGGCTTACACAATGTTAGGTCAGATGTACATTGCCTTCCCCTTCTCAATGATGAGCGTGTTAGCCTTTCAGCAGAAAGGCTATGGTATGACAACCTTCGATTATCTCTTACCATTGAGCATATTTATCTTCCTTTGGGCAAATGATACGGGTGCTTATCTTAGCGGCTCACTCTTTGGCAAGCATAAACTCTTCCCACGCATCAGCCCGAAGAAGAGCTGGGAAGGAAGTATCGGAGGGGGTATCCTCGTACTGATTATCGCTGGTGTGATAGGCTATTATGCTAATTCAGGCAATAACACTCACCTCCTCAGTATGCCAGAGTGGATAGGTCTGGGGCTGGTTGTCGTTATCTTTGGAACATGGGGCGACCTTGTTGAGAGCCTGCTCAAGCGCACTATCGGCATCAAAGACAGCGGTAATATCCTACCGGGACATGGCGGAATACTCGACCGATTCGACTCATCGCTCTTAGCAATACCCGCCGCAACGGTCTATCTTTACACCCTGTCTATATGCTAAGAAGATAGATAAAACCATCTCTAATGTAGCTGTTTAAATACCAATCAAGTAAGGACAAACGAAACTGTCAGTCCTTACTTGATTGCTTTTTACCCACTTCGTCCAGCCCTCACTCCTCTCACTTCGTGCGCTAATATATAAGATGAACGGAGAAAGGAAGTGCCATCTCTCAAGAAATATAACGTCACTTTAACCGATGAAACATATAACTTAGCTTTTTGTACACACCTGTATAATCCATTATCACGCGGGGTACAATCAATTGTCACGCTGGGTACAATTGATTATACAGCCGGTGTATAATTGAGTATCACCTATGTGATACTCGAATATCATGCGTATGATACTCAATTATACCGCTGTGTAGAATCAGTTATAATACAGAATTTAACCCGTCTAACTAATGACTACTGTCACACATTCAATATGAAACAAAACCTCACAATAGCCTATCTTCAAGAGGCATTCACGCACTATAACCAGCTTATCTTTCAAGGGGAACTTCCCTTGCCTGCGCTTAAATTATCGAGAGGCAAGACCCGTCTCGGACAGATGGCATGCAAGCGACGAACGCATTGGAGGCGCACCATTTACTCAGATTACACCATTTCCATCTCCACGTACTATGCGCTAAACAAGGAGGAGATTGATGATGTGCTCATCCATGAGATGATACATTATTATATAGCTTACACGGGGCAGAAGGATACTTCGGCACATGGCGTTATCTTCCGTCAGATGATGGCTGACATTAATCAGCGTTTCGGTAGGCACATCACCATATCCACACGAACAAAGGATATTCCTACTCGCATTGCACAAAAGCCTAAGAAGTTTCTCGTGGTGGCATTAGAGACGATTGACAAGCAGTACTTCCTCTCTTCTGTTATGCCGTCAGCTGCAAGAAAGGTAGCCAATATGATTAGTCGAAGTAGGGAGATTAAGAAGTATAACTGGTATTACACTTACGACGAATACTTCCGTGACATGCCTCGCGTTCGGTCGCTTCGCGGTCGTAAGGTATCACTGGAAATATATCAAGAAATGAGGAGTAAGATGGAACGCATAGAATAGGTTCCATCTTACCAAACTATTAGGACAAAGGCTGGCGATAACCTTTATTCTGTTTCAAACTCTTATTCAATGCCATAACACTGGTTGGGATAGGGAACACAATAGTGTGCCGATCCGCCTCACCTGTGCTATTTGTCTTCTGGTCATACACCCGATGGAACAGGTCATAGCGTATGAGATCGTTCCGCCTCCAGCCTTCCCACATCAGTTCCATCAGTCTTTCGGCAAGGATGTTATCGAGGGTAGCTTGCCTATACCCCATCCCACTGCGTTGGCGAACAGCATTTAGTTCATTATCTGCAACCTCCCCGTTACGCACTTTTGCTTCTGCTTTCATCAAAAGCACATCGGCATATCTGAAGAGTACGATGTCGTTATCGGGGCTCTTACCATCGTTATATGCGTTCCTATCCACCTCGTATTTAGCCATACGGGCACCCGCTGTCTTAACAAACGGACTATTTGTTAAATTCACCTCGACAGCCAACGGCATATAGATTAGCGGTTCGCCATCTTCAAGACGTACAATCTTCCCATCGACGCGCACCGTGTCAGAGTATAAATTAGCTGTATATCGCTTGTCAACCTGGCTCGTTCCGTAACCGAAAGTACGCACAGCGGTAAGCGTTGCACAGGCACCATTCTCTGAGGAAGTGCCCACTGCGCCACCATGCGCATAGTGACGAGAGCGGAAAAGATACTGAAATTGATTCTTATAGAGTATCTTGTTCATCGGAATCACAAATATATTCTCTACTGATGTCTCATTGTGTACGGCGAAGTTACTACTATAATCGCTTGCTAACGTGTAGCCGTCTGCCGTTATCTTATCGCAATAATACTGGCAAGCCTGCCACGCATTCAACTGTTGCCCATCAATGGTGAAGAAGATGTTAGTCCCATTGGGACGCTGGTTGTCAGTCCAATCAGCATCCGTATATACCTCCGCATTGAGCATTAACTTAGCCAACAGGAAGTCAGCGACAGGCTGTGTGACACGCCCATAATAGGCTCCCTCCAAGTTACTATGTGCCTTTGGCAATAATGGTTCGACCTCTTGTAGCTCTTTGACAATGAACTTGAACGCTTCTGGTCGGCTATATTGCTTACTAACCTTCATGTCGTCAAGTGTGTTAGCAGCCAATGGGATGTTACCAAACATATCCATGATATAGAAATAGTACAATGCTCTTAGTGCTCTCACTTCAGCTTGATAGGAAGTGTATTGGCTCTCAGTGAGCAGATCCCGCTTCTTATCTATGACCCTCAAAGCGTCATTACAGAACACAACCACCTTGTAGAGATACTTCCATGTGTCGTAGAGCGACTGGTCATCAGCCGTCCAACGATGCAGATAAAGATTCTCCCAAAAGCCACCATCGTACCAATCACCCCCTCTAACAGGGATGATTGCCTCGTCAGAAGTGAAGGTATTGTAATCATAAACGCCCCTATAAGTGCCTTGCAAGCCCTGACTGTCGGCATTACCACCAATATAATTATATAACGTGGCAACGGCATTCACATACACATCCTTAGCCGATGTGAATACTTGGTCTTCGTCCAAACTCCCTTTAGAGTGCTCGTTCAAGCAACTAGAGAATGTCAAGATAACCGCAAAGAGTAATAAACGTGGAATATATCTCATGCTGTGAAGGGTTTAAAATATTAATAGCTTCCATCAGAACTTAACGCTTAGTCCCACCGAGAAGGTGCGATAAGGAGGATAAGTTCGCTTGTCATCAATACCTAATGTTTTATCTACTACGTAACTATTTATCATTGGTGTCAATCCACTGTAGCCCGTGATAGTAGCAAGGTTATTGATGTTGAATGATAAACGCAATGACTGGATGTACTTGTTCTTAATAGGAGTATTCCATCCAATGGTGAGATAATCGAAGTTAAGATAGTCTCCCTTCTCCAACCAATAGTCGCTCACATTCTGGTCAACGATGTTCCGCTCTGGTGCAACAGACAACACATTATAATCAGGGAAGTTAGACATATTGAGGTATGAGAGCGTCGTTCCGTTGAATATCTTATGCCCGAAGGCTCCGTTCATCTGCAAGGTTACATCAATATTCTTATATCTGAAGCTGATATTAGAGCCGAGTGTCATCTTTGGAGTAGCCTGTCCTGCAATATAACGATCACCATGATCACTAAGATCTATTGTGCCATTGTTATCTAAGTCAGCGATGTCATACTTCATGTGCCCATGCCCGTTATCAACGAGTCCCTTGCTGTGAGGAAGATAAAAAACGCCCAGTGGCTGCCCAACTATCTGATACAAGATGTGGTTATTACCCCCATGAAAGCCCGCACCATCCATTGCGCCAATAGGAGTAATCTTCGATGCCGTCATCTCGTGACCCTTATAACTACCACTCAAGGACAATAGTTTGTTCTTCTGCCAAGCCATGTTAACATTGATGTTCAGTTCCATGTCCTTTCGAGCAATAGGCACAATGCCCACACCAAGCTCAAATCCACTATTCGACATAGAGCCTATGTTCGCCAATAACTTATCAAAGGGGAAGTCAGGAACAGGCACATCATACTCATAGAGCATGGCTGTTGTCTTCGAATAATAGTATTCGGCGGTCAAGAGGAGGCGGTTATTAAAGAAACCCATATCCGTTCCGATGTTGAAAGTACTGCGTACCTCCCACTTTAAATCAGGGTTACTATTACGCAAGATACCCATTGTTGTGGTTGGAGTTCCATTATACGAAACAACCCCAATAGGTGTATATTGCTTTAAAGAAAGGTAAGAGCTGATAGCTCCAAGGTTACCCGACTTACCATAACCAGCCCTCAGATGAAGTAAACTAATTGCTCTCATGTTACGCAGGAAAGCCTCTTTCTTCATATCCCACGATGCTGAAATAGAAGGGAAGAAGCCCCATGTGTGGTCTTTACCCACCATTGATGAGCCATCGGCACGCATAGACATATTCAATGTGTAGCGGTCCAAAAGATTGTAAGAGAGTGTTCCCATGACGGATGCTAAACTCGGATCAGCATAGCTGCTACCCGTTCCTTCATAAGGTCGGACGGCTCCCGCACTAAGATTATCATAGCCGAAGAGGTTACTAGTCAATCCCTTTACTTCTGTCCAGAAAGCCCTTGTCTTGCTCTGTTGATATTCACCCAAAAGGGTGGCAGAGAGGGCTTGATTGTCCCAACTATGCTTCCAATCAAGTTGGAGATTACCTAACAGATCCTCCGTCTTACGCTCCCCTCTATAGGCTCTTCCTTGTGCCCATACCCATGTAGGAGCGAACTTCCCATTCTCAGTTGATGTATAGGAATAAGAGCCCAAAGCCGATAGCTTCAAGTCATGTGACAGCTGATATTGTAATTGCAAATGGGTATTGAAAGTTAGATTCCGCTCATCGTTACGCTCCTTCAATAGCGGTGCGGGGGCAGCAATCTGCGATGAGTTGCTATTGCGTTGCCACCCATCTCCGACCTTATGAAAGGCTAATGTAGGATTCATAGACGCTGCAGAATAGACAAGCATGTGCAGGTCATAGACCTTATTATCCTGTTGAGACGAGCCGAAGACACCAAAGTCTATCTTCAACTTCTCGTCAAATGCCAACTGAGAGATGTCTAGCTTGGCGATGAAGTTGTTGTAGCTTCGATTCTTAATAACGGTTTCTCCACGCATATAACCTAATGACGCACGATAATTCGACTTATCACTACCACCGCTAAAGGCTATATGATGTGTATTTAGGAAGCCCGTTCTGGTAATTTCCTTTTGGAAGTCTGTATCAAAGCCTCCATCATTATAAACCAATCCCAACGCTTTTGCAGCATTTCTATACTCCGTTGCATTCAGCATTCGAAGTTGTTTATAAACAGACTCAAAACCTATAGTTCCATCATAATATATCTGGAACTTACCTCCATGACCGCGTTTCGTCTTTACTTCAATGACACCGGAAGCACCACGAGAACCGTACTTTGATGTTTCTGAAGCATTCTTTAAGACTGTGAAACTCTCAATATCTGCAGGGTAGATGGTTGAGAGCGTGGCTAAGTCGGAAGATACTCCATCAATGATAACGAGCGGGTCGTTGCCACCAGTTAATGACGTAGTACCACGGACACGCACACTTGTGAGCATTGCCATCCGGTCTTGTCCGTTAGATACCATATTAACACCCACGACCCTACCTGATAGAGCGTCAAGTGCCGAACTTACCAATCCTTTATTCATTTGTTCTGCTCCCACCTTTGCCATCGAACCAACGATTGGCAAGGTATCATTTATGTGGAATAAAGGTTGCGTTTGAACTTTTCGAGTGCTTCTATGTCCCTTCTGCGCTTGTGCTACCCCTATTGAATGGGTCAACAAAAGGCAACAAGCAAGTGAACGTACTATGATGTACCGACTATTCATATTATGGATAATAAATGTTATGTATGCCGTTCTATGTAGCAAATATACATAAAATTTGATAGATAAAACGCTTGTTAAGGGAATTTTTGCTAATTTTGTTGGTGTTTTCCTCATGCGTGTTACGCATATAAGGAGCAGTATAAAAAGAAACCTAAAGTATTGATCAACATGGAAAAGATAATCCTTACAGCTTTATTGATGGGTTTGTCTGTCTCTGGGCTACATGCTCAAAAGCCACAGATAGAGCCTACCTTCACAGAATGGCACGATTTACAAACAAATGCCGTCAACCGATTTGCAACGCACACGGACTTCTTTGCTTTCGCACCTAACGATGAGTCAGCATGGAAGAGGAATGACCGTAAAGCCTCAACAAACTATCTCTCATTAGATGGAGACTGGAAGTTTAATTGGGTGGAACATGCCAATCAACGTCCAACAGACTTCTTTCGCACTGATTATGACGATTCACAATGGAAGACCTTACATGTTCCTGGTATCTGGGAGATGAATGGTTACGGCGATCCTGTGTATGTGAACGTTGGCTTTGCATGGCGTGGTAACTTCAAGAATAACCCTCCTGAAGTTCCAATTCAGGATAACCACGTCGGCTCTTATCGCCGTACTATCACAATACCAGACAACTGGACGGGCAAACAAGTTATTGCTCACTTTGGTTCGGTGACCTCCTGTATCTATTTATGGGTCAATGGTAAGTTTGTTGGATATAGTGAGGACTCTAAGATCGGACCAGAGTTTGACATCACCAAATACCTAAAGAAGGGTAAAAACCAGCTTGCTTTTCAGGTCTTCAGATGGTCAGATGGCAGTTATTGTGAGGATCAGGACTTCTGGAGACTTAGCGGTGTAGCACGTGAAAGTTACCTTTATGCACGTGATGCGAAGCAACACTTGGATGACATCCGTATTACTCCTGACCTCGTAAATGACTACAAGGATGGTACACTCAGCGTCAACCTTCAGCTTACAGGCAATACAAAAGCCTTCTTGGTATTGGAGGATACGGATAATAACCTTGCCTGTAAGACAGTCGTAACACCTGATAAAGCAGGACAAGCAACGGCTTTGATGGAATTAAGAAACCCAAAGAAGTGGACGGCAGAGACACCTTATCTCTATAATCTCTATGTTCATGTAGAAGATGCCAAGACTGGTAAAGCCATTGAGACTATACCCCTCAAGGTAGGATTCCGTAAGGTGGAGATAAAGAACTCACAAGTACTTGTCAACGGACAACCCATTCTCTTCAAAGGTGCTAACCGACACGAAATGGATCCGGATGGCGGTTATCTCGTTACACGTGAGCGTATGATACAGGATATCCAGATTATGAAACGTCTTAACATCAACGCTGTTCGCACCTGTCATTACCCTGACGACCCATTGTGGTATGACCTTTGTGATGAGTACGGACTATATGTTATAGCTGAAGCTAACCAAGAGAGTCATGGCTTCGGGTACGCTAAAGACGCTCCATCAGGTACTCCCCTCTTTGCGAAACAGATAATGGAACGCAATCAACACAATGTAGGAACTAAGTTCAACCACACTAGTATCGTATTTTGGAGTTTAGGTAATGAGACTTGTTATAGTAAGAACTTTGACGATGCTTACAATTGGATAAAATCACAAGACAAGAGCCGTCCTGTGCAGTATGAACGGGCGGAGAAAGAGGGCTACGCAACGGACATCTTCTGCCCAATGTATTATTCTCCAAAGGACTGCGAAGCCTATTCTAAGGATCCAAACTATACACGTCCTCTGATTCAATGTGAGTATAACCACACTATGGGTAACTCGGGTGGTAACCTCAAAGAATACTGGGATTTGATTCGTAAATATCCTAAGTTTCAAGGTGGATTTGACTGGGACTTCGTTGATCAAGGTTTACATCGTACACCGCACTTCGACGCTTCTCGCACTACAAAAGACTATGAGCAATTAGCCAAAGAAGCGAATGTTGAAACGGAATATACCTATGGTGGCGATTACAACAAGCATGACCCTTCAGACAACAACTTCAACTGCAATGGTATCATCGGACCTGATCGTCAATACAACCCACATGCTTATGAACTTGCATACGAGTATCAGAACATTTGGGCGAAACCGATTGACTTGAAGCAAGGAAAGATACAAGTTCATAACGAATACTTCTTCCGTAACCTCAATAACTATCGAATGGAATGGTCATTGATGGACGAGGGGAAAGTTGTGAAACAGGGTACGATTGAAACGCTGGACATAGAACCGCAGCAGTCTGCTACTTACACTCTTCCAATCAACGAACAGGACTTTGACGGTGAAGGACTACTGAATATCGACTTTAAACTAAAGTCGGCTGAACCGCTCATGGAGGCTGGTCAGACCGTAGCAAGCATGCAGATGGAGGTGAATCCATGGCAACCAATGCCCAAGATGGAGCCTGTTTCGACTGCAAAGGTTAAGGTTTCTGACAACGTAAAAGCTGGTGAGGTGAGCTTCACAAGTAAGGACTTTGAGATTGTATTCAGCCGTCAGACGGGTCTATTGACACGCTATGAAGTGGAAGGAAGAAACCTCTTGGGCGAAGGTGGAACACTAAGACCTAACTTCTGGAGAGCCGTAACTGACAACGATATGGGGGCTAACTTCCAAAACAGATTAGCGGTATGGAATAATCCAAAAATGGACTTAAAGCAAGTTTCAGTAGCACCTGCTACGAGACAGCTAACGGCGGTTTATGATATGCCCGATGTTGCTGCAACATTACACCTTATATATACTGTAGCACTAGACGGAGCTCTTCATGTGAGCATGGAAATGCAAATGAAGGAGGGTTCGAAGGCTCCTATCCTACCCCGCTTTGGTGTGTTGATGCAATTACCTTACGACATGGATCAATCCACTTACTATGGTCGTGGACCTATTGAGAACTATTCCGATCGTAAATACTCACAGCGAATAGGGCTCTACGAGCAGTCTGCTGATCAGCAATTCTTCCCTTACATTCGCCCTCAAGAGACGGGTACAAAGAGTGACATAAGGTGGTGGAAGCAGACAGATAACGATAAGTTCGGATTCAAGGTGTACTTCGATGAAGCTCCATTCTACGCTAGTGCGCTACATTACAACATAAGTGACTTGGATGAAGGAAAGGAGAAACACCAACGCCATAGTTATCAAGTTCCAACTTCAGAGTACACTAACCTCACCTTAGATGGTTATATGATGGGAGTCGGCGGAATCAACTCTTGGGGTGAAGAACCACTACCACAATACCAGTTACCAGCGGTAGATAGGGCTATACACTTCTGGATTCAACCATGTAAATAAGGCACTGAGTTTAATTCAAAATTTATAGTTCATAATTCAAAATTATGGTTACTTTGAGTTGACGAGTTGACAGGTTAACGAGTAAACAAGTTATTTGTTCTGTGGGAAACAATACTATCTACTCCCCCTCTCCGCATGGAGAGGGGGTGGGGTGAGGCTCTTAAGTAGGGACAGACGCCCTCGTCTGTCCGCTACAACATTCCACCTTACATTACAAGCAACCTCCCTTATGCGGACAGACGAGGGCGTCTGTCCCTACTTCAATGCACCACCTTTTATTGAAGTAGATGATGGTTAGAATCAACGAGAGGCTTTCTTTAAAACAAAGAGACGCCCTTCTCATATCAAAGAAACGCCCTTCTCCATTGGAGAAGGGCGTTTCTTTATTTACAAGCTATTGTTCATCACTAACAAGGCTGTGCTTCATTACACTTTACACGTACCTTTATTGTACTGTCCCTCATAGTTCCTTTAATGACATCCCCTCCTTTCGGAGGGGCTTGGGGAGGCTTTATTTTATCAGAACAACCTACATATCCTCCTGAAACAATGGGTCTTCTGGCACCACCATAACAGGCTTCTCTTGTGCAGCCTTCAGAACATTAGCAGGTGCATACTTCGTATCAACTACCAGTCGAAACATATAGTCATTGAACCAAGGATTGGTCATTATCAAGTAACCATTCTGTCCGTAAGTAGCTCCCCAAGAGTTTTCTACCTTCCACTTCTTCGGTTGTCCCTGCTCGTCAAGGTCAACTGCTGTAAGTGTCATGGCATGTGTTGAACCACTATCGAAGGTTGCAATGCGATCCGCCTTATTCATTGGAAAGGTCGTACCATACAATGTTCCGTAATCGTAGTTATCGGTATCGAGGTATCCACGAGTGCGATCCAACTGCTTGCCCACATCGTAACTACTGTACATCTTAGTCGAATCCTTCAACGAAGCAATAGCCATTTTATCGATCTCCTCCATAGGGAGATTAACGTACTTCCAGTTATGTCCATCGTAAGTATGGCGGTCGTAATCAATCTCGTAAGTCTTATAATAAGGTCGACGAGGGTCGTTCATCACCATAATAAACGTACCGTTAAGAGGACCACCAACCGTTTCCTTGTAGAATTCCTGCGGTGTATAGGTCTTCACCTTACCCACTTGTTTACCGCTCTTATCCTTGTAGGTGTAGTTGAAAGACTTAACTGGTTCGCCAAGAGAAAGCGTCAAGATGTGATAGATAGTACCTAACATCTCTGTCTTACGAGACTTGATGCTCGCTTTCGATTTCTTATCTGCTACCATCTTACGAAGCTCCAATCCGAACTCACGTAACTTAGAAGCTATGATGCGAGACATACGTGAGGTGTTCTCTGCCGAGTACGTTTCTGGCATTGTTTCCATCGGTACTAAGCCATACTTCTCCACGAGGTCTGCGACCCCACAAAACGTCCCTCCGTCCCCGATGGGGTTCTTAAAAAAGAACTGAACTCGTGGGTCGTCGATAGGTTTATTAGCATTATCTATAACGCTCTGAAGCATTAGGTTGGCTTTTTCCAACTGGTCATAAAAGGAGAGATAGACATGCGAATACTCTACATGTAACGTGTCTTTATGGGCACGAGCGAACTTAGAACGCAAGACATTAAGCCCCGTAAAGAGCCAACAACGTCCTGAACTCTTTTGGTTCTGAATGTTTTGTTTAGGCGTTTCAACACTGAAATAGGTATCAATAGGACCTGCATTGCGGAAGTTGCGAGCCAAATCATCTATCGAATTAGTGGCTATCGCATTAGATAAAGCACGGTCAGAAGCTGTCAAGCCAGACTTCTGGATCTGCTGTAACATCTGCTTATCAATACCTCCATCTTTGGTTTGTGCTTGTAGAGAAAACGCTATGCTCAATAGCCCACAAGCAATCAACATGTTTCTTTTCATCATTATTTATTGTATTGGTATAGGGTTATTACAATTCACAAAGATAGTACTTATTTCCCAAATCATCTATAAGAACAAATGGAAAAAAGCCTTGCCTTTTTTGCAAAAAAACATTAAAACATTTGGAAGGAGCCGTTTTTTCAACTACATTTGCAGTGTATTATTAAAGTAGTACACCATTACATGCGATCAAAATAAGCATTTAAAGACATTCAAAACATAACCCCTTTAAAACAAAAAGGAACTATGATTCAAGTTAACAAACTCACTTTCAGCTATCCAGGAAGCAAACACAAGGTGTTTGATGGGCTGAACTTAGAACTCAACGAGAGCCGTATTTATGGCTTATTAGGTAAGAATGGAATGGGTAAAAGTACCCTACTCTACCTCATTGCAGGCTTATTAAAACCTTCAAAGGGCACAGTGATTGTTGATGGATACACCGCTTCACGCCGTTATCCAGCAATGTTACAAGAGATATACATCGTCCCTGAAGAGTATAACTTGCCTGACATGAGTCTCAAGAATTACTTAGCTGTACACGAGAAGTTCTATCCGAACTTCAGCAGACAGACCTTAGAAAAGTGCTTACAAGACTTTGAGATGCCTACAGATGTAGACATGAAGCAGCTCTCCATGGGGCAGAAAAAGAAGGTGTATATGAGTTTCGCACTTGCCACTGGATGCCGACTTCTATTGATGGATGAGCCTACCAATGGGCTTGACATCCCATCCAAAACACTCTTCCGAAAGGTCGTTGCAGGTAATATGGCAGATGATTCGTCATTGATAATATCAACTCATCAGGTGCACGACATCGAACAGCTGTTAGACTACATCATAATATTGGACAACTCAAAAGTGCTCCTTAACGATTCAACGGAAGCAATTACTTCAAGGTTTCGATTCGATGTTCTCCAACCCAGCGAGATGGATAACTCGGTGCTTTATGCTGAACCTTCTCTACAAGGAAACAGCGTGATCTGTAAGCGTAAAGAGGGTGATAAGGAGACCTACATCAACTTAGAACTCTTATTCAATGCGGCAATTCAAGGTAAACTAAAGTAAATATAAAGGAGGACATCATTATGAAGAAACTATCCAATAAACGGATATCTACTATCCTAACCAGCCTTTTCTTGGTTTTAACAACCATCACTCTGTGTTCGTGCATCACAAAGAAACCTGACTACGGGCTACCCACCAAGAAGGAGATGAACGTCGATGCGTTCCAGAATATAGAATTAGGAGGGAATGCAGTAGTCTACTTCACACAAGGAGAAAAGTATCAAGTACACTTAGAAGGTAGGGAGAAACTACTCGAATATGTGGATATCAAGGTTAAAAATAACACCCTCATAATCCACGAGAGGAATCACCCTTCACAAAAAGGGATCATCTTCTTTAATAGTTCTAACAATGGAGCTGATATAACAAAGGTATATGTAACATGCCCACAACTCGTTAGAGTGGATCAAGGAGGTAATACATCCCTCACTTTCCAGGACTCTCTTCAGGTAGACAAACTGACACTTAACATTAGAGGTAACTCTTGCGTCAAACTCAACAAAGTGAAAGTTGGCGAGATAAACATGGATATCTCTGGTAATGCAGACGTTAACATTGCAAAGTTGACGGCACAGACTACGAAATTCAACATCAGTGGTAATGCCAGTGTGAATACCGACTTTGACCATTCCGACAGTGTGACACTCACCTTATCAGGCAATGCTGACATCACACTCAATGGTAACACACGTCAAAGCATACAACAACGAGTAACGGGAAATGCCTCTGTTACCGATAATACAAGTAGAACAAAATAAATAAAGAAAGGACTTATTAGTTATGAAAAAATTCGATATTAACCGATTCGGAAGAGTACTCTCTCGACTCATCCTCGTGCGTCGTCGCACAATAAAGAACCTATTCCTTGGATTCCTCATAGCCTTCTTCTTCCTTATGACCATACGTGTTTGTGACATCTTCGCATGGCAGGCAAAGAGTACAGAACAGATACAATTAAACCTCATGGGAAGCGTTGATTTCATCGTTAATATCCTATCGGCAGCATTCTTTATTATGGGTACCTTTGTCATTAATGACCTCAAGTTGCGTCAGTCTCGCATAAATGAGATGATGCTACCAGCTACCAATGTTGAGAAGTTCGTGGCACGTGTAGTACTCGTGTCTATCGTCTTCCCCCTCATAGTTGTGGCTGCTTTCCTGACTACAGATGTGCTACAACAAATCGTCTCCATGCTGGTTAATCATGGTGCGAGGGCTTCGATGACAGCAATAGCAATAGACTTTATCCAAGCAACAAGCTCCCATTCCCCTCTTTGGGTACAGTTAGAAGCAATCTTTCTCACCAGTGCTTTCGCTATATTAGGAGGCGTGTTCTTCCGCAAAACAGCATGGTTAAAGACCATTATAAGCCTCGGTTTGATTCTCATGATAGTAGCAGGCTCTGTGACATTCATCGGTTACATGCTATTCACCAACACTGACTATCAACTCTCAATACCGAATGACTTAGTGGGAGATATTACTGGGAACATCATCTGTTTGGCACTCAGTATATTAATGTATTGGGCTGCTTACAAGTTATACACACGCTTGCAGGTTATCAACAATCGGTGGATTAACATATAATAAAGTATTAATGAAAGGATAAAAGATTATGACTTTCGAAAATAATAAGGCTATATACGAGCAGATGGCAGACCGCCTTTGCGATGAAATCATAGCTGAAACCTATAAAGCCGACGACCGAATCCCATCCGTAAGGGAGTATGCTGTCACCTTGCAAGTGAACACCAATACGGCGGTTAAGGCTTACGAACTATTGGCAAGAGAGCAGATTATCTATAACAAACGCGGTATGGGCTATTTCGTTTCGGCTGGTGCAAGAGAGCAAATCATGCTTGCACGAAAGAAAACCTTTTGTCAGCAAACCCTTCCGTCATTGTTCCGTGAGATGCAACTCTTGGGTATCACGATGGAAGAAGTGGTGCAGGAATATAAATCGAAGGTGCAGTCTTAAACGCTGCCCTTCAACAATTTAACTCACTAAGGGAGCCGAAAGAATGAAAACAAGTGTGTAGTTTAGCCATAAGATATAAGTTTACTTGGATTCATTCTTTCTACTCCCTTAATACTTTCTAAGCCCTTACAAAAAACATAGTACACATTGATAAAAAACAAAGAGAGGCTCTTCTCAATTTGAAAAGGGCGTTTCTTTCATGCAAAGAGAGGCTCTTTTCATAGCGAAGAAACGCCCTCTTTATCCACTAACACATATTAGTAACATCCCATTAGGTGACATCCCTATCCTTTGGAGAGGCTTAGCGAGGCAAGAAGAAGAAAGGAACTCGTACAGACCTAACCAATCGCACGATAGAAAGGATTCGTATTTTTTATGCGATAAGACTTGCATATATTGATTTTTTTTACGAATATTGCAAGCGAAAATAGTATCAACTGTAATTTACCAACAGCTTATTAACTAAAGAATAAATCTATGAAGAAAATCCTACTAAGCTTGTGTCTCTGCCTCATGGGAATGACAGTCTATGCACAACACTTTATCTCCGATGCAGCATTCAGACAGAAGGTGAACAATGCTTTCGACGCCAAAATGAAGTTGATTGGATCGAAGTTCTATGATACAAAAGGTCTATCGCCAACCATGGAGGAAGAGGAGGCTTTGCGCTTTCTTTATGCCTATATGCCGATTGCAGATGCGACTGATTACACCACAGCATATCACTTACGTAATGTGCGAACTGCCCTCGAAACGAGGAAAGAGATGGCATGGGGAAAGAAGGTGCCAGAGCTTCTCTTTAGGCATTTCGTTCTACCGATGCGTGTGAACAATGAGCCTCTTGACAGCTCTCGTGCTATATTCTTTCAAGAGCTAAAGGGGCGTGTTAAAGGGCTATCTATGCAACAGGCAATATTGGAAGTGAACCACTGGTGCCACGAACATGTTACTTATGAACCTTCGGACGCACGCACTTCTTCACCACTGCAATCAATGCGGACAGGACGAGGACGATGTGGGGAAGAGAGCACTTACACGGTGAGTGCTTTGAGAGCCATTGGTATTCCGGCTCGTCAAGTATATACTCCTCGATGGGCACATACCGATGATAACCATGCGTGGGTAGAGGCTTGGGCAGACGGGAAGTGGTACTTCTTGGGGGCTTGTGAGCCTGAACCTGTATTGAATCTAGCATGGTTTAATGCACCAGCATCGCGTGCCATGCTCATGCACACACGTGCCTTTGGCGATTATGAAGGTCCAGAAGAGGTTATGCTACGCACAAATAACTTCACTGAAATCAATCTGATTGATAATTACGGAAGCACTGGTAGGATTGATTTCAGCGTTCTTGACGCTAAAGGAAAGCCCGTACAGGATGCGAAAGTGGACTTTAAAATATACAACTATGCCGAATATTACACTGCAGTTACCAAATACACCGATAAGAAAGGACAAACGTTTCTATCTGCAGGAAGGGGTAATATGCTTGTATGGGCATCTAAGAACGGACACTACGGATATGCTAAAGTATCGTTTGGAAAGGACAAGAAGGTTGTTATAAGACTCTCTTACGATGATAAAAAGGCGGGGAAAGAGCAGGATATGGATATTATCCCACCTGTAGAGAAAGCTATTCTGCCTCCTGTAACAGACGCACAACGCAAGGAGAACGAGCGTAGGTTGGCGGAAGAAGATGCTAAACGCAATGCTTACATAGCGACATTCCCATCAGAGGAGAGCTTGAAAGATTACCCGATTAAGGCCGCTATACCTTATATAATAAGGTCACGTGGTAACTGGAGAACCATCAAAGAATTTGTTGAGAAGCACTCGGCAGATGAGAAACGGGCTATTGATCTGTTGGAATCACTTAGTTATAAGGATCTTCGAGATATGCCAATGGAAATATTGGAAGACCAGATGGCAGCAAAGAGTGACGAGTTATGCCCTCGTGTAGAGAGTGAGATGATCCTCAAACCATTTAAGGTTTTCTTTGAAAAAGCGTTCAGTAACGATGCTAAGAAGTTTAAAGAGAATCCTGCACTATTGGTAAATTGGGTGAGAACGAACATCAAATTGAATCCTGATAAGCACGCTATGAGAATCCCACAAACGCCTATCAGTACGTGGGAAAGTCGTGTGGCAGATGAGAGAAGTAGGAATATTTTCTTTGTGGATGTGGCTCGGAGTCTTGGTATCGAGGCTCAGCAAGATGGCGTAACAGGGAAAGTTCAATACAAGAAAGATGGTCAGTGGGTTGATGTTGACTTTGAAACAACGCAACAACAAGTAGCTAAGACGGGGAAGTTGGTGCTTGACTATAAGCCAACAGAGTTCTTGGATGACCCGAAATATTATACTCACTTCACTATTAGTAAGATTGTGAATGGGCAGACCTTACTGATGAATTTCGATGAGTCAGCCGATGGTTCGACCTATGGAGCAACTTGGGCAAATGCGTTCAAGGATGGAGCAACACTGGACGAGGGCACTTACTTGCTCGTTACAGGGCAACGCATGGCAGACGGAAGTGTGATGGCTCATAACCGATTCTTCACTATCAAGCCAGGAACAACAACTCGGATCAACCTCATCATGCGTCAGGAAACGGAGGGCGTAAAGGTGATTGGCAGCTTTAATAGCGAAGATCTCTTTGAGAAGGATGGGCATAATGTGTCCTTACTAAGCCAAACGGGACGCGGTTATTACGTACTCGGTGTACTCGGTGTAGGGCAAGAACCAACGAACCATGCCCTCCATGACATTGCAAAAGTAAAGGAGAAGATGGATAAATGGGGGCGTCCAATGGTATTGCTCTTCACAAGTGAGGAAGCAAAAGAGAAGTTCGATGCACAGAAGAGTGAGTTTGGTCAACTGCCAGAGAAGGTGATCTACGGTATAGATAAGAGTGGGGAGATTCTCAAGGAGATTGCCAAAGAGATGAAACTACACAATACGAGTCAGCTACCAGTATTCATCATCGCTGATACCTTCAACCGAGTTGTATTCCTATCACAGGGTTACACCATCGGGTTGGGAGACCAGATTGTGAAGGTAAGTAGTAAACTTTAGAATTGAGGAAAGGGCGTTTGACGATAGAAGAATGTAAGTATTGAGATGTAAAAGTCCAATAACTCCAATCAACGGAACATTTGTCTTAACGCCCTTTCACTCCTTTCACTCCCTTAACTCATCTATAATATGATGAAAGAAAACTATGAATTTGAAGTCTGCGCCAATAGTGTTGAGAGTTGTATAGAGGCTCAACAAGGTGGTGCCAATCGTGTGGAACTCTGCATGGGAATACCCGAAGGCGGTACAACTCCTTCTTATGGGGAGATAAAGATGGCACGAGATGTATTGAAAGAAACACGCTTGCACGTGATAATTCGCAATCGCGGAGGCGACTTCCTATACTCCGAAGCAGAGTTGGAACGCATGGCATTGGATATAGACTTGTGTCGGCAACTCGGTGTGGATGGCGTTGTCTTTGGTTGTCTGACGGCTAATGGCGATATTGATAAGCATGCCAACCAATTATTGATGGAGCATGCTAAAGGAATGAATGTCACCTTTCACCGTGCTTTCGATTGTTGTCGAGATCCCGAGAAAGCCTTAGAAGAGATTATCACAATGGGCTTTCATCGTATTCTTACGTCTGGTCAGCAGCCCACAGCAGAGTTAGGTATTCCTTTACTAAGACGTTTGAATACACTTGCAAAGGATAGAATCATTATCATGGCAGGATGTGGAGTGACGGAAAAGAATATCTCTAAGATTCAAGAAGAGACACAGGTACGTGCCTTTCACTTCTCTGCTCGAGAAGAGAAACGCAGCGATATGCTTTATTCCAACCCTTCCATCTATATGGGAAGCAAAGGAGTTGATGAGAACATCATCATGCAGACTACCGAAAGGAGGGTACGAAATACGATTGCACAGTTAAAGACAAAGACTACAGAACATCCCCTTCTCTAAAGGACAAAGCACCTTCTATTCTTTCTAAAAAGCAAACAGAGAAAGCTAAAAAGCCTTTAACCCATCTTAAAAGGGTAACCAAAGAAAACAAAAAGAGCCTTTAGTTCATCCTAAAGAGCAAGCAAAGAATACTAAAAAAGCCTTTAACTTATATTAAAGAGCAAGCAGAGAAAAGGAAATGTATACGTTTCGCATTTCCTTTTCTCTGCTTTCCTTTTGTTTTTCTACTGACTTTGTCTTATTATGTACACATTGAATAGTGTTATCAGTGTTAGTGATAATTATATAGTTTTTGTATTAAAAGCTTTGTTTACCATCGTAATATCGCTGAAAATTTATATCTTTGCAATTGAGCATATAATATGCTCATATTTTTGAAAAAGAGGCGTTATGCCCTATTCTTGTATGTACGAAGCCTGAGAAACTTCCAAACAATGTGACAAGAAAGGTCGTAATGGTCTCCACGCATATAGCGTGGGGCTGTTATTCCCACATCTGTCACAAAGGGTTTTCTCAGGGCCTGTACATTAAGACGTGGAGCATACAGTTCCACGCTTCTGCATAAATACACTAATACCCAATAGGAACTGTAAGGGAATAACAGTTGCGCCCGACACGAATCAGGGAAAAAGAAATGATAGCAGATGTAATTCTGAAAAATGGTTGGTATCAATCATTAAATCAATCTGGTAAAAAGATTCAAGAAAAGCATGAGAGTTCAATGGGTGAACTCCAAGGGTTCACCGGCAGTTTTATGGTTTTCCACAAAAATGGATGGTTTCAAACATTTGATGAGACATTCCGAAAGATTGCAGAAAAACACGAAAGCAGTGTTGGAATGTTTAAAAATGCCACAGGGACTTCTATGATTTTTGTTAAAAATGGCTGGGCTGTTACTTATGACATGACTTTCAAGAAAATTAGCGAAAGACACATCTAAATAATATTAACCAGCAGAGGGATATATGTGTGTAACTTTGCTGGTTTACCTATTTGCTTATGGAATCATTTACTAATATTTCTGCAATACTCTCTGGCAAGAGTATTACAATACCTAATTATCAACGAGCTTATTCCTGGGATACAGATAGCTCAAATAAAGACCTCAAACAAGTCAATACATTCCTGTCAGATTTACAAGATTATGTAAACAGCCACTCTTCTACGCCATACTATTTTGGTCATTTTCTCTTTGAGGAGAAAGGTGAGAATAAATATGCTATTATAGATGGACAACAGCGATTGACAACTACCGTTATCTTTCTGTCGGCTCTCTATAAGCGATTAAAACAAATTAGAAACATAGAGAAGGTGGACGATTTTGATGATGACTTGTATATATTATATTGCAACACCATCAAACAGAGAAGCCGATATCGCTTTTCAACTGTGGGTTATGACAATCAGATGTTCCGAGATTATGTGATAGACCAGACGATCCATAATCGAAATGAGATAGATACTGTTTCAAAGGAAAGAATAGCAAATGCCTTTGATTTTTTTTGCAACGAACTAGGCGATAAGACAGAAGAAGAATTATTACAGCTCCTTGAGGCTATGACAAAAGCATCTTGTACAACCCATGTAGTAAAAGATGAGAGCGAAGCGGTACAAATGTTTATTTTCCAAAACAACCGTGGTAAAAAGCCCACAAAGTTGGAGATTATCAAAGCACAATTTATGTACGACATACATCTGTATGTCCCCGTGGAGGATAAGCAAAACCTATTATCTGAAATTACAGAACGCTTTGAACATATCTATAAATCAATCTCCAAGATTGAGGGAAATATAGATGAGGACAATGTATTGAATTATACCATAAAAGTTTATCGGAATTCTCTTGACGATATAAACTCAACAGACTTTGTAAACAAAGAATTAGGCAAAGCCGATAGTTGTATATCATTCATTAGGGAATTTACGCAGCTACTATCGTCTTGTTTTAGCCAAATAAGCAACTTTTTAGATGAAACAAAGAAAAATATCACTTATCATGCTTTGCTAATTGCAGCAGATCGAAGTATTATGTTCCCTTTTGTTATCAAAGCATTGTTAAAAGGAATGCCTCAAAAAGAACTGGAAGAATTAGCAAGAGCATTAGAACAAATATTCCTCCGTCATCGAATTATAGGTACAAGAGCTAATCTTTTGTGGCGTCTGAATGACTCTTATAAAATGATGGATAACGGAGCAAAAAATGTAGTTGATCGCATCCAATGGATGAAGAGAGGAAAAGGCTGGTGGGGTTATTGGAATAATGATGAATTATTACGTACTCTAAATATGGGAATGAACCACAACACAGCCAAAATACTCTTATGGAAATATGAAAATCACCTTATTCAGTGTGGGCAAGCAGGATATAAGGTATTGAGGTATGACGACATTGAGCAACCTCATCTTGAACATATCGCTCCACAAACAGAAAACAAAGAACCGAATAATGGATATTGCCCTTATGATGAGGACTTCTATAATCGTTATTTGGAATGTTTGGGAAACTACTTGCTACTGTCTGGTAGTCATAACATGTCGTTAAGTAATGAAAGATTCCAGAAAAAGCGAGAAAGTTATACATACTTGCAGCAGCAAAGGGAAGTTTTAGGAATGACGGAAAAAGACCCAATTTGGGATAAAGATAAAATTCAGCAACGTCACTCAAAGATCGTTGATTACTTAATGCAAATACTTTAAATATCATATTTATGAGCAACAAATTAGAAAAAGTCATAGAGTGGTGTATCTTTCAAAGTCGATGGCTCCAAGTTCCTGTTTATCTCGGTATGTGCGTAGTGATGGGAATGTATTCATACGTTTTTTGTAAAGATGTCATACATAGCCTTATAAATATTGAGACATTCACAGAAGAAACTATGCTTATGCTCGCTATAGGGATTGTGGATGTTTCAATGGTTCTGAATTTAATCATCGTATGTGTAATTGGAGGATATTGGTCGTTTGTGAGCAGACTGGAAATCATAGAGAAAAACAAGGATAGTAATCAGTTTAGTTATCTTGGTAAGATAAATCCAAATGCATTAAAACACAAATTGATGATTTCGCTTATCAGTATTTCTGCAGTCCATTTATTGGAAACATTCGTAGCTGGAAATATTGATACACAACACACAATTATGCAAATTAGCATCCATCTCGTATTCGTTTTGTCTGCTTTAGGTATTACATACATGGATAAAATCGGGCATACACAACATTAATATAAGATAGAGAATGAGTATTCGGGTGAAGGAGAGCGTCAATTAGATTTCCTTCACTCGTTTTATTCTATATTTCTCCATAAGAAACACCTACTACTCCTTTACTTTTCACGAAGCCCTACAAATGCCTGTAACAATACGACAGCTTAGGTAAGTCTTGAAGCCTATACAGAATAGATTTTCTCTGCTTCCCTTTTGTTTTTCTACTGATTCTGTATTATTTTTATACGTATCAAATTGTATTATCTAAGTGTGATAATTAATTATCTAAGTGTGATAATACTTTATCTAAGTCTGATAATTAATTATCACGCTTAGATAATATAAAAATATACGTATTGCGCAAATACGCGATACGCACAAAAGTATTATGCGAACCGCATGGAATTAAAACGGGAACGGTATTAAATTAAAACGGAAACCGCATTAAATTGAAACGGAAACCGCATTAAATTGAAATGGAAAACGTAGAGGGAAATAAAAATAGGCTGTTAAAGGTAAAGGATAATGGACACTTTTCCATTATCCTCAATAAGTGTTATTCTTCTTGCAATAACTCTAATAGTTCTTCCTGCGTCATTGCATGCGACATTTCTCCTCCCTCTAACAACGAATCGGCAAGGATACGCTTTGTTCTATGAAGACGGAGGATTTTCTCTTCTATTGTATGCTGACTAATAAGGTGATAGACGGTAACATCCTGCTGCTGACCAATACGATAGGCGCGATCCGTCGCTTGCTGCTCTATGGCAGGATTCCACCAAGGATCAAGATGGACGACATAATTTGCGCCTGTGAGATTCAGTCCGAGTCCTCCCGCCTTCAAACTAATTAGGAAGAAAGGACACTTACCTGATTGAAATTCCTTCACAAGCTGTTCGCGCTTCATCATCGTTGTGCTCCCGTCAAGATAGAGGTAAGGAAGTTTTGCCTTATCCATGGCTTTCCTTATTTCACCAAAAAAACTTGTAAACTGACTGAATACCAATGCGCGGTTGCCACTATCATTAAGGCCCTCAGCAAGATCGATGAATGAAAGAACCTTACTGCTAGGTAACTTCCATTTCTTATCTACTAGCGAACAACTGCATGCCATCTGACGTAAGCGAGTAATCTCGGCGAGCATACTCATCCTGTCTGTTTCGCCTTCACGAACTCTCTCTTCTATTTCACGTCTGCGAATCTCATACATAGCCATTTCATCAGATGATAATTCTACAGGCAATTTTATCTCATTCTTTTTCGGTAATTCATCAATTACATCGCCTTTCGTCCTACGGAGCAGGAAAGGAGAGATGAGGCGGCGAAGTTGGCTTTGCCTTTCCTTACTATGGTCATTCTCAATAGGCTGGATGAACTTCTTTTTGAACTGTTCGGCACTCCCCAAGAGACCGGGATTGATAAACTGGAAAAGATTCCACAACTCCGACAAATGGTTCTGAATAGGTGTACCCGTCAATATCACCTTGCGTTGTGCGTGCAACAGCATAGCAGCTTTTGACATTTTCGTATTCGCATTCTTGATGGTATGCGCCTCATCAAGACAAATGATATTCCATTCACGACTCGTAAGCTCTTTCTGCAGAAGCGTTAACAGGGCGTATGTAATCACAAGGACTTCGCCAGCCTTCGCCTCCTCAATATCTTTTGTTCGATCTTCACTTTGATTGAGCAGTGTAACCTTTAATGACGGAGCAAAGCGTTTTAGTTCATTACGCCAATTGGGGACAACAGAGGCTGGAGCAACTATTAAAGATGCTCCTTTGGCTTCCTGTTCGAGCAATAACGTAATCGTTTGGATGGTTTTACCCAATCCCATATCGTCAGCCAAACACACTCCTGCTCCCCAAGAAGTCAGTTTCGACATCCACTCAAAGCCTTCTTCCTGATAGTCGCGCAAATGGGCTTGCAATGTATTCGGAACAGATGGTGTCTCTTTGCTGCTTTCCTCTATACGCTGTCTCAAGTCATGGATTGCGGCATTACATTTAATATCAAGAGAATCATCGTCAAGAAATTCTCCCAACAAAGTGACAGCTGCAGGTGCCATCTGCAAATGTGTGCGATTCTCATTTGTCACCGCATCAATTCGCTTGAGTAAACGAGACAGTTGGCTACTCAAAGTAATAAACTCCTTGTCACCGATGCGGATAAATCTTTCTTTCCCACTTTGATGCATCAACTCTAATAGTTTATGAAGAGAAAGTATCTGCCCGTCATTTATTTCAACATTACCTTCTACCTCAAACCATCCGTTCTTCTGTCCCAAATAGATATGTACTTGCTGACAACTAATTGAAGGATGATAACTAATCTTATCTCCTTCTACCCATTCCATCACGCAAACATCTTCATGGCTTTTACACCACTGCAAGAAAGCGAGCATTGATTGTAAAGGTATTGAAAGAGCGTCTGTAATACTATCTGGCATCCATTCCTCTCCTTCATCAAAGAATCCTATCTCAACAAGTCCACTATTGATAATCTTTAAATATTCATGTTCCTGTTTCAGATTACGCACCAACTGTATCTTCTTCCCTGACTGCTCGGAAATAGTCGTAACATTACCTTTTCCCGGCACAAACGAGAGGCTGTTTGATACATGTATAGACGCTGTCACTCGGAATATATCATTCGCAGAGACTATACGGAGGGTGATACGTGGGGAGACATTTAGACGTTCAAGATTGTCTAATTCTGCCACCATATTAGAATGAATCTCTGTCTTTCCTCCAAGAGTAGAGATTAGTTTCACAAATAAAGGCTCTGCTTCTGCGGGGTAAATTTCTTGTGACAATATTTCTTTATATACCTTACGCTCATATCCCGAAGGAATAAAAACGGAATAATCGGTATCTGAATTCTTCTTATAATAGAAAGAAGAGCTATTATCCTTTACTAATTCAGGGAGATTGGTAGAAACCTTAAACGTATGATCGCGCTTTTTCTCGATAATAAGGCATGGCTTTTCCTCATGTATCGACACAGCTTGCAAATCAAACGTGTCGCCTGTATATACATGGTCACAATTTATCAAATATTTGATATAACTACTCAGATGAATTTTATGATCCCATTCATCTAAAGCTGAAATTAGCGACCTATCACCAGCATCCAATTCAACATTCTCCAAAGTTTTAAGAGCATGAATAGACAATTCCTTGCCCATAGACCAGTTTCCTTTTTTCAGTCTACGTTTTAGAATCGGCACAATATAATTATAACGTAAAAGATAAAGAAATTTAGTTTCTTTAGAATCCTGTTCGTCCTTATCATTGTCTGCATTTGCGGAATCGATAAGCTTTTCTAAACGAACTTCCCATGCTGATTTAATTTCAAGTCGAGATAAAAGGGGACTTCCTCCGAACAGACTCTGCAACGTAGATAAAGATTCTCTATTATTGGAGAATCTAGTCTCATATCGTAAGAAAGCCCAATTAGGATGCACAGAAGGAGGATCGATACTTTTAGAGAAAACGCCTAAGTGCTGGCATATCACAAGAGTAAGCCAAGCAGCTGCTATTTTATCTATGCTTATAAATTCTGCGAAATATTCTTTTTCCGAGATAGAAGGCTCTCTGCTATCACAAAAGTAACTCTTTAAAGGTTCGAGTAAGAAATACGAATCCATATTTCGGAAAGTACCACTTTTCCCAAACAACGTATTAAGTTTCTTGAATGAGGCTTCTGTGTTTGTTAATATTAATGTGAGAGCGTAATAATAGTTACATACAGGATTGACAAAGATCCCTTTCTTTGGTGCAACCTTGTTATTCTCTGCCAAAGCCTTAGTATAAAGTTTATAGGCTTCTGGATAATTCCCTTTATATAACGCATTGATTGCCAATATCTGCAACGTAAAGCTATTGGCAATTGCATGTTGGAGGTCGATGTTAATCTCACCTGTCCCTAAATAATAATAAAAAGCAAAAACACCTTGCAGCTCTCGTACGGGAACTGTATCTCGCTTTTCCGCTCTGCCTGCGATAGTAAGTTCTGTCAAATATGTCCAATCAACTACCTTATCAGCTTTACAACAATCAAGAAGATATATATTAAGTAACGAAGAAAAAATCTTATCTGGCAACGAAATAAAAAATCCCTTATACTCCTTTTCTTCAAAAATATTGAGACAACCTTTATAAAAAGACTCTACGTCAACTCCGTATTCTCTCTTTGAGGCTTCTACTTCCTTTGGAGAAACAATAGAAACAATAAAACGAACTAAAGAGTCTACACTATATGACTTTCCGTAATTCTTAAATAAAGCTCGAAAACTTGTTAGCAATGTCTTATTCTCAGGCTTAAACAGTTCTATAATTGCTGGTACAACCATTTCCTGTTTTAACTTATAGGACGTTGAACCGCTATAATGGTATCTCTGCTCTATTTTAAATATTCTTGATGTCTTCAACTTATTGAATACACGTTCATACAAGGCTGGCAACATAACCTGTGCTGATAGCTTTGCAAGTCTTGGCTTTGACAGGCTAATATTGTTAAAGTACGCCATCAGCATCGTTAAAGCCTTTTCTTCAGAAGATAGAGAAGAGAATTTTATCATATATCAATACTTCTTTTTATATAAGGACGTTTCCTTTGAAAAAAGAGTTACTTGCACAGGGGGGTAGGTAAACATAATAACATAACAGTCTCCCCAAATCTATGCAAGTAACTCCGAATTAAGATTATTGCGCCTGGTCAACAATAGCCTGCTTTATTAGTCCTTCGATCTCTTCTGCAAGTTCAGGATTATCCTTCAACATAGTCTTAGTGGCGTCACGTCCTTGTGCAAGTTTGGTTCCGTTATAACTAAACCAGCTACCACTCTTTTGGATAATGTTGTATTGAACACCCAAGTCAACTATCTCACCGATCTTTGAGATACCCTCACCAAAGGTAATCTCGAACTCTGCCTTGCGGAAAGGAGGAGCCACCTTATTCTTTACAACCTTAACACGAACCTGATTACCAATCACCTGATCACCATTCTTGATACTAGTGACACGGCGGATATCAAGGCGCACGGAACTATAGAACTTCAGTGCGTTACCACCCGTAGTTGTCTCTGGGTTACCAAACATCATACCTATCTTCTCACGCAACTGATTGATGAATATACAGCAGGTGTTGGTCTTTGAGATCGTAGAAGTGAGCTTACGCAATGCCTGACTCATCAATCGTGCTTGCAAACCAACAGCCGAGTCACCCATATCTCCTTCGATCTCTTTCTTTGGAGTAAGGGCTGCTACAGAGTCAATAACTAGAATATCTATAGCAGAAGAGCGTATCAGCTGATCTGCAATCTCTAATGCTTGTTCACCATTATCAGGCTGTGATATCCAAAGATTATCTACATCCACACCGAGCTTCTCTGCATAGAAACGATCGAAAGCGTGCTCTGCATCAATGAAAGCAGCTATGCCTCCTTGCTTCTGTGCTTCGGCTATTGCATGGATAGCAAGCGTTGTTTTACCAGAAGACTCTGGTCCATAAATCTCGATAATACGCCCACGAGGATAGCCACCAACGCCCAATGCTGTATCAAGAGCCACACTTCCTGTTGGTATAACATCAACATTCTCTATCTGTTCATCACCCATTCGCATGATAGAACCTTTACCAAAGTCTTTCTCTATCTTAGACATTGCAGCTTGCAATGCCTTTAGTTTTCCCTCGTTTGATTCTGACATAGTTGTTTTATAATATTTAAGACCCACCTCAACCCTCCCCAAGTGAGGGAGTTTGATTAGTTAGGAGGGATAAAGTTTACTATTTGTTTATTGATTTCACATTAAATTATCCACTTAGTTCTGCCTTACCTACCGATTAATGCTCAAGACTCAGCAACAGAACTATTCAGTCTCCCCTCCCTTGGGGAGGGGAAGGGGGTGGGTTTATAGCTCCAAATCCTTTCCAAACTCTTCAAGCCAAGGTAAGCCCTGTTTATTGAGTACCTCCAAGAATGGATCTGGATCAAAGTCTTCTACGTTCCATACACCTGGTTTGCGCCATAAGCCCTTGAAGAACATCATTGCACCAGCCATCGCAGGTACACCCGTGGTATAGCTGACACCTTGCATTCCCGTTTCGTTATAGGCATCTTGGTGCTTACAATTATTATAAATGTAATAGGTTTGCTCCTTTCCGTCCTTAATTCCACGGATACGACAACCTATCGAAGTCTCACCATCATAATTCTCTCCTAAATCTTGTGGATTAGGCAGAACCGCTTTCAAGAACTGCAAAGGAACAATCTTCACCTTAGCTGTCTTACCAGAGCCATCAGCTAATGGAGCTTCATATTCTATCTCATCAATACGACTCATACCAAGATTCTGAATACAGTCCAAATAAGTAAGATATTGCTTGCCGAATGTCATCCAGAAACGAGCACGCTTAATTGTTGGATAGTTCTTTACCAATGATTCCAATTCCTCATGGTGCATGAGATAAGAATCACGTGGACCAATATTTGGATAGGTCAAATCTTGATGCACAGCCAATGGTTCTGTCTCAATCCATTTGCCATTCTCATAATAAAGTCCCTTCTGGGTAATCTCACGGATATTAATTTCTGGATTGAAGTTCGTTGCAAATGCCTTGTGATGATTGCCCGCATTGCAATCAACGATATCAAGATAATGAATTTCGTCAAAATGATGTTTAGCAGCATACGCCGTATAAGCCTGTGATACTCCTGGATCGAAACCACAACCAAGGATAGCTGTCAGTCCAGCCTTCTCGAACTTATCCTTATAAGCCCATTGCCAACTATATTCGAAGTGTGCCTCGTCCTTTGGTTCGTAATTAGCTGTATCCAAATAATTACAACCACAAGCCAAACAAGCATCCATGATTGTCAGATCTTGATATGGCAAAGCTAAATTAATAACCAGCTCTGGCTTGAAATCATTAAACAATGCTTTCAATTGCTCAACATCGTCTGCATCAACCTGTGCAGTCTTGATATCAGCTTTATAACCTTTATCATGAATTGCCTTAACTAACTCATCACATTTTTCCTTGCGACGGCTAGCAATCATAAATTCAGTAAACACGTCCTGATTCTGGACAATCTTAAAAGCAGCTACAGTAGCAACGCCACCTGCGCCTATCATTAATACTTTTCCCATATTATCTTATTATTATTTTATCTTACTTTCAATTTCTGGGGAGGATATTCCCATTGCGTTTAGTATTGAATAACCCAATATCGCTTGCTTGAAGTTGCCACCTTCTAAAGGCTGCATTGCAAATAATGTGATGTGTTTTAACTCATCATCCACATCATTTAATGTATTTCTAATAGAACGAAGCAGCGAATCCTCCTCAGCATTCGGAACAATCATAATCCGTTTTACCTCTTCATGAATACAAAGCGTCTTGAGAAGATCAAGCAAAACAGCATCTTTCACAGTATTTTCATCACCGCAAGCAATACTATTTATAATAAACTCTCCGAAATGCTCGTCCATAAAAGCCTGACCGTTGAGTTCTTTATCATAATCGGAAGGAGCAAAATTCTCTAGTTTCTGATTCTTTTTATCATGCAAAAGTATCACTTGTGTCTCATGATTTCCAGGTTTCAACCTACCATCAAGCGCGACATCTACCGCCCACTGACTAAAATCGGCAGCAGGAATACGACGATCTAACATGCGCTCAAAGTTTACGATAATATCAAAAGCCACATGATCAATATAATCACCATCAACAATGATGATGTTTTCACTCCACTTAATATTCTGTGCTTCTTGTGTATTCATAGCCACAAAGATACACTAAATCAAGCGAAATGCAAAATAATAGTATGACTTTGTTATCTTTGCGCTTTCCTCCAAAAATCTCAAATAGAAATTAAATTTATTGGTACTGACAAAGTTTAGATCCCAACTATAAGAAAAATATAATAGGAAAAAGCATATATTTAATCATTATCTAAGTTGCATAAATACACCACAAACATAACCATAGTAAATGAAATAGAAAAATTTCATAGACTATAAGAAAAAAATAAATTCTAATAGCACATTCTATCTATCTGTATTACAGAACATTACTTAATTGTATAGATAAAATCTATTAACCACATAGACGTTTCCGATTGTTTCATATACAAATTGAACTTATCTTTGTAACCATAAACAAGAAACCATTAATAAATTAAAATTAAATTAGAAATGAAAACATTAGAGATTTTAGGATTAGACGAGAAGAAAGTAGAGAAAGTTGTAAATAACCTTTCTATCTTATTAGCCGACCTTCAGGTATATTACACCAATCTTCGTGGGTTACACTGGGATGTAAAAGGTCAGAATTTCTTTACAATGCATAGCAAATACGAAGAACTATATAACGATGCAGCAGAAAAGGTTGACGAAGTTGCAGAACGCATTATCCAGTTAGGCGCCACACCAGAAAGTCGTTTCAGCAACTATCTAAAGGTTTCTGAAATAAAAGAAGCTGGTACAGTAAGTTGCGCAATGGAAGGTCTCGATCTTTTACTTAGCACTTACAAAACTATCATTGCTCGTGAACGCGAAATTATAGAACTTGCAACTGACGCAAAAGACGATACAACCGTATCACTCATCAGCGACTTCTTGAAAGATCAGGAGAAAACAGTTTGGATGCTTGCTGCCGTTCGATCAAACAGCTGCTCTGAATAATAGAAATAACCGAAGGGAACGCCGTTCCTCAATCATATAAAATTAAAATCCCATTAGCTTATCGCTCAATAAAGCTAATGGGATTATTATTTTTACTTGAATTATCTTGAAACAATAGGCTTTAGATATTCAATAACTCTATTACCTTTTCAACAGCAGCACTGATACCATCGGCATCTTTACCACCTGCTTGTGCATAATGTGGCTGACCGCCACCGCCACCCTTAATGAGTTTGGCTGCTTCACGAATTACTTTTCCTGCATTTAAATCGTGCTCTTTCACCATATCGTCACTGAGCATGATTGAAAGCTGTGGACGATTCTCATGTACGGAACCTAATACGCAAACGAGATCCTCTGGTAATGCTTCACGAACCTTGAAGACGATATCCTTAGCAGAAGCAGGATCTACTGGGAGCACTGCCTTAACAACATGTACACCATTCACTGTTTCTGCACGTTCTACCAATGATTTCGCTGCACGATCAACTGCTTGCGCACGGAAACGCTCAACCTCCTTCTTCATCGCATCATTCTCTTCAACAAACTTGGTGAGAACGGCCTTAAGATCCTTAGCATTGTTGAACATTGCCTTCAAGTCGCGCAATGTATCTTCAAGTGCATAGATTGCATTCTCGCAAGTTTCGCCAGTCATTGCTTCAATACGACGAACGCCTGCAGCAACGCTACTTTCGCCTACAATCTTAAAGAAACCGATGCGACCCGTAGATTTAGCATGAATACCACCACAGAACTCGCAACTTGGACCGAAGCGTACAACACGAACCTTGTCGCCATATTTCTCACCAAAGAGAGCTACTGCACCCATTTCCTTTGCTTCCTCCATTGGTGTATCACGATGCTCATCAAGAGGATAATCCTTACGAATCATCTCGTTGACAAGTTTCTCTACTTGGCGAAGTTCCTCATCGGTTATCTTCTGGAAGTGAGAAACATCGAAACGGAGCGTGTCAGGACTTACGTATGAACCTTTCTGCTCGGCATGCTCACCAAGAACTTGCTTCAAAGCATAATCAAGCAAGTGGGTTGCAGTATGATTAGCTGCCGACGCATCACGCTTATCTGTGTCAATACATGCCATGAATTCAGCCTCAACATCCTTTGGCAATTCCTTGACAATATGGATGCTCTGGTTGTTCTCACGCTTGGTATCAATGACATTGATAGTCTCATCCTCGTTGACAAGCACACCTTGATCGCCTACCTGTCCACCCATCTCACCATAGAATGGGGTATAATCGAGTACAATCTCATAGAAGCTGTTCTTCTTCTGTGTCACCTTACGATAACGGAGGATATGACATTCGTACTCTGTATAATCGTAACCAACGAATTCCTGTTCGCCTTCACGTACAATCTCCCAGTCACCATTCTCAACAACAGCAGCATTGCGAGCACGTGCTTTCTGCTGTTCCATCTCTTCATTGAATTGCTTCTCATCAACGGTATAACCATTCTCACCGCAGATAAGTTCGGTCAAGTCAAGTGGGAAACCGTATGTATCAAACAAGCGGAAAGCTTCCTTACCATCAAGTTCGGTCTTGCCATGTGCCTTCAATTCATCCATTGCACCATTGAGCAATGTGATACCCTTATCCAATGTGCGCAAGAAAGAATCTTCCTCTTCCTTCATCACACGACCAATCAGTTCACGTTGTGCTGTAAGTTCAGGATAAGCAACGCCCATCTCATGTACCAAAACATTGATTAGCTTATACATGAAAGCCTCCTTCTGATCAAGGAATGTGTAAGCATAACGCACAGCACGACGAAGGATGCGACGGATAACATAACCAGCCTTTGCATTGCTTGGCAATTGACCATCGGCAATAGAGAAAGCAACGGCACGCAAGTGATCGGCAACAACACGCATTGCGATGTCTACCTTCTGCTCATCGTTGATGCCTTCGCCATTAGGACCTTCTGGGAAGGTGTGGTTATACTTCTTACCAGAGAGGCGCTCGATCTCTTCTATTACTGGTGTGAAGATATCGGTATCATAGTTAGAGTTCTTACCTTGCATCAAGCGAACCAAACGCTCGAAGCCCATACCCGTATCAATAACGTGCATCTTCAATGGCTCAAGGCTACCATCAGCTTTACGATTGAACTGCATGAAGACGATGTTCCATATCTCAATCACCTGTGGGTGATCCTTATTAACAAGTTCCTCTCCAGGCACCTTAGCTTTCTCTTCCTCTGAACGGAAGTCGATATGAATCTCCGAACAAGGACCGCAAGGTCCCGTGTCTCCCATTTCCCAGAAGTTATCATGCTTATTACCATTTACAATATGGTTCTTTGAGAAATGCTTCTCCCAGTAGCTAGCAGCCTCATCATCACGTGAGATACCTTCTGCCTTATCACCTTCAAAAACCGTTACATAAAGGTCTTTAGGATCAAGATGCAACACATCTACAAGATATTCATAAGCGTAATCAATAGCACCTTCCTTGAAGTAATCGCCAAAGCTCCAGTTACCCAACATCTCAAACATAGTATGGTGACTGAGAGCAGCATCACGCCCCACTTCTTCCAAGTCGTTATGCTTACCACTAACACGCAAACACTTCTGTGAGTCAGTACGTCGGCGTGGTTCTGGTTCCTTTGTTCCAAGGATAATATCTTTCCACTGGTTCATACCAGCATTCGTAAACATCAGCGTAGGGTCGTCCTTGATAACCATTGGGGCAGACGGTACGATAACATGTCCCTTCGACTCAAAGAACTTCAAATAGGAGTCGCGGATTTCATTTGCTGTCATCATCTTTATTATATATTTAATTCAATTTTCTACCTAAAAGTGTTGCAAAGATACTGACTTTTGCGTATTTTTGCAAGCAATTAAGCTGCTGAATACACAAAATCTTATTTACCATCGTGGGAGCGTAAAGGTGTTTCATCAGCATAACCACATAAACAACTGAATTAAAAGAAACGAGATATGGCAGAGAATCCGCATAAATTGTATTATTCAATAAAGGAAGTAGCGCAACAAATAAACGTTTCGGAGAGTCTGCTGAGATATTGGGAGACTGAATTTCCACACCTTCGTCCTAAGACAACAGGCAATCGTGTGCGCCAATATACAGAGAAAGATATCGAACAAATAAAGGTTATCTACAACCTTGTGAAGGTGCGTGGTTTCAAGATTGCAGCTGCCCGCAAGATGTTACAAGAGAACCGCAATGGTGTTGAAAAGAGTCAGAAGGTTATGGAAACGCTCTTCTCTGTTCGCGACCAACTGAAGGACTTGAAGAAACAACTCGATGGCTTGGTGTAAAGTCAGCCATATCTGAAAGGCATAGTCTTTATTAGTTCTGAAAGAAATACTCATATACAGCATAGGGACAGACGATTTCGTCTGTCCCTATGACGTTTGTAACCCAACTATGTGAACGCTCTCTTACTTCTTCCTCGACAATGAGGCGCGCTTCACTTCAAAGTCGGCTGTGGTATTGTTATCGTCTACATACTTCTTTCCATCCCACTTTCTTTGCAATGAAAGACCAGAATAAATGGGGTAATCGCCCTTCTTCATACTAGAGAAAGACACGTCTGTCACGGCATTATAACCACGATCGAGCTTGCTGGGGCGCATTTGGAACATACGACGCGGACAAATCGTTATACAATCAATGACGTTCTCAAACGGAATCTCTATCGCATAGAAATCACCAAAAGCACTACTCGTCACGGTGATATAGTGCAGATATCCCTTACCGTTTTGCGTATCGGCATACCCTTTCCGAAAGTCTTCTGGCGTCCACGGGAGCTTTATCAGTGCAATACCATTGCTCTCTGACATATTAGAAAAGTCATACGAAGGCCCTATGTTCCCCTTGCTATCCGTTGATGTGAGGATAGCATTCATATCAGGAACATTGGGGTTATTCTTCCGCCCAGCGTCATAATTGATATTCGTCCATTCGAAGTCGGCTTTACTCAAGTCTAGGAAGTCATCCAGCCCACCATACATACTCAAGTCCTCGCCCTCCAGTTCTGACTCAAACTGCGCCTTATGGTCAATCGCATACTTAGCCACAATGATGGTCTGACCAGGCTTTACGGGATAATCCGCACCCTTACCAGGGAAATAAGAGATGCCCGATGCACCATAATAACGATTGACGAAGTCGTCTTTCGGAGCAAACTGAATCGCCCTACTAGGGTCGATGGCATTAACACACAACGCCAGTCCGTCCAAATACTTCACCTCATTGGTCGGATTAAAGATAGCGATGTATTGGTCATCATTATACATTTGATTCTGATTCTTCATACCCCATGCTCTGACATCACGATACCAGTAATGCCCAACGTAAAACACTTCTTTTATGATCAGATGGTCTAACTTCGTCTTAGAAGTAGACTGTTTCACCGGCATCTCATTACGTGTACAGCTACCTAAACATGTGAGTATCAGGCTCAACAGCAGGTAGGTTATTATCTTTTTATGTATCATCTCACTCAATTATCTTATCTGTTTATACTCTTTAAATATATTGTTTGCAACATTACCAGCGAATGGTACTTAGCGTTCCATGTATTGAAACCCTGCGTTCCATGTATTGAAACGGTGCGTTCCATATATTGAAACCCTGCGTTTCATGTACTGAAACTGTGAGTCTCATAGGCTGGGACGATTGGCGCATAGCATTTCCTCCGATTCAACCTCTTATTATAAGAACCAGTTACCAAAGCCAGCTCCACCTCCAATACCATGTGTTTGCACATTCTGAGCAGCCTCCATCGCATCCGCCGAGGCTAGTCCTATCTCATGCCCCATATAGAAGTACAACGGGTCGTTAGGGTCGATTGTCGTTGGATCAGTATCGAAGCTACTGCAAAAGACCTTAATAGGTATGTTGAAGCGGAATAGTTCCTTCCATTCAGAATCAGCCCCGTATTCCTTCGGTTCATCAGGGTTATAAGCCTCCGAACAGATGAATGGGCTACGGAACACATAGGTGGAATGGCGGTTGAGATACTCCTCTTTAGGAATGAGAGCCTTCTTGCCCTTCGGACATTTCATCACGCGCACCGACAGATAGAACTTCGGAAGGAGATAAGACGGACGAGTATATCGCCCAGCCTCACCTGTTGCGGGGTCCTGCCTACGGGTTATCTCTAACGGCCACTCTTGATGTAAAGCATCGTTCTCATCGGCATCTATATCGAAATTGAAGTGTCCCTTGAGTCCTACTCTATCCTGATCATAAGGTGCAACAGCCCAATCGGCATCCTCACGAGTGAGTGGTGGTAGCAGTCGCTGATTGAATAACTCACGTGCACCATCAGCCATTGCGTCTTGAATCCACGTATCACGATAGGTATATTCGAATATCTTTGGCGTCAGAGCCGCACGCTCTTTCCATGTCGAGGTATTGGCAAAGAGCGGTGAAGGGACTGGGGTAGTATCTATCGTTCCGCCCTTCTTCCAGTCGCCAAACTTATCCTTCTTAGGCTTCCACGTGCCTCGGCAATCCATCACTTCATACGGGTTTCCCTTGTCATCCACCTCACTCACGGTGAAGAATATCTGATATTCATCCGAGTGATTGAGTATCTCGTCATTCATGAGCTTGCCCTCCTTATTGAAGAAATAGAGGCACAATCCCCATCGCTTCAGCTTTCCGCCAATGATACGAATATAGTCAGGACCTTGCTTCCCATCGTTCTGTTCGAGATAGGTCACCGTACTCTTCCGTTGAACCTCAACCGTTGGCCACTTGCCCGCATTGTTATGTATGAGCACAAACTCCTCTTGCTTCCATGGAGCATTCTGATAAACAAAGTTGCCGTGCATCATGGCATCACCATGCGAGTGACCTTCCTTGAACATGGCAAGGCATGTAGCCCAATCTTTAAAGGCTCCATCTGCATCAGGATTAGCCATTTCGCCCGATACTTTCACCTTCGATAAGCTATCAACATAACGATCGGCACCACTGTGCGCAACGCCTTTCGCCGCTAGTGGATTATCATTATAATCAACATGCACATTGCCAAAGACGAAGTCGTCACATGACGTACACAAGCTTAGAACAGCAACGAGCAGGAGAATACTCTTGATTATCTTTTTCATTACTATTAGTCCTTTCTTCTTTTACATCAATACTATATTCTGTCTATATTGCGTGAAGTAATCCTGTGGATGGGTCAACATCCGCCACAGCTGCGCCTTCTCTACACCTGAATAGAAACGCTTCACGTCTTCATAACACTTCTCTTCGCCATCCTTCACATCAGCGATAATGCGCACTGACAAGGGATAATCAATATCGAAACTATCCCATCCTGGCTGTATCTCATTGAATGCCCAAAGGAAAGCCCCCTCACTATTATTCGTGTTGCAATACTTCGCTGGCTTCTCAGACTCGCCTGCGTGCTGTTGTCCCTTATTCAATATATGACAAATGCGAACCTGTAATTGGAATGCAACATTAGCCCGATGGAACTGCATAACGCCCTTAAAACCGAGCCTGTCTAAGTCCGATCCAACATCCAGACTGCGCTTCTGTCGTAACAGCCCCACGGTGTGTCCGTAGCGTTGTCGGGGCGACTCGGTATCGGGATCGATGAAGTCATCGTTATAAACTTCGGTGAATAGCTTACCAAGCTCCTCCTCCACAGGGTCGGTGTCACGGTATTCATAGGTGAAGAGTTCCGGTGTTATCTTGTTAAGGAGGGTCTGATCAATGGTCTTGTAGAGCCTATAACTCTTCCCATCAAAGGTATGAGGCTTCAAGGCATCAGGCTTACCTGATAGTTCAATAGCCTTCCAGGCGAGGTCTGGCTGATAGCTCACTTCATTCTTACCGAGCTGGAAGTTCTCTGGAGCAAAGATGTTCGACGTAGAGAACTTACTAGCCATCTCCGCTGCACCAGCTTTCTCCCTAAAGGTGTATCGGTCGTAATACGTGGGCGAATCAGCCAACGAACGTGGATAAGCCAACTGTATTCCTTTCTTGCGTTCGGCGTTTCCTGTACCCGTAGATACCTCTTGATCCAATGACGAGTTACCTACTCCAAAGAAGTGTTGATGCACCAGTAAGGTGGCGTTATCCTCGTCTGGTATGCTGTAACCTTCCTTATCTTTCGTGAAAGGATAGCCCGAGAATTGATGATTGATAAGCATTCCGTTGCGGTCATAATACTTGAGTTCTAAACCGTAATAGATATTGTCTGACGCTATCACATCAAAGCAACTACGCTCGGTAGTGATGGTCATCTGCCCATCATCATCACGTGTGATATCAATCTCCTGCATAATGGGTAACATTGTTTCCGGACTAACCACATGATAGGTGTTATAGGCTGTGAGCGAGTCATTACCATCTGGTCCGACACCAATCATACCCCCTTTATACCCCATTCTAAGGATGGCGTGGACAGCATAAATCTGTTCATGTCCCTTCACATCACGCTCTATTGATGAGGGCGGAGCCTGTACTATCTTCTTGAAGAAGTCGTCTACTTGATCGTTGGAACAACTCCCGAACAGGAGTCCCATTAGCATTATGGCAAGTAGAGGTAGTATGTTTCTATTTCGTTTCATATTCTTTTCGATTGATTAGAACTTAAACAATGTACGTAAGGAGAAGTTGGCTCCACGCTCATGGGCGTAGTAACGGAACCGATCAGTGTACTCCTTATATAATGCGTTAAGGATGTTTTCACCCACAAGCATAAACTTCAATTCTCTTCGTTGCTGTAGTTTGATACGCAACTCGGCTGTACCATTTAAAAGGAAGTAAGCAGGTGGCGAGTCAGGAACTAAATCCTTATCAGGGTCAAAGCGGGTTTGCTTTGTCACATAAATACCCGATAACGACAACGAACCATGATATTTATCATCCTTCGTAAGTCCTCGCTCGTAGGTAGATGATAGTCCGTAACGATCGGAAGGCATAAAAGGTAGCCAGTCGTTATGCGTCAGATTGCGTGCGAACATCCATTCGCCTTTACCCACAAAGGTGAGTCCTTGCAAAGGTTTAAGTGTTGCCTCGATATCACCACCATATAGTTTCACATCATCCTGATCGTAGATGAACTTAGGATACTTACCACTCGGATGGTTATGGAAGCGGTCTTTGCCTTCTCCAATGTGGTCATAGATGTAGCTATTAATGCGCTGTAAGAAGAAGCTCGGCTCTACTGACAACCACGCATTGCGGTATCTTGTACCTACCACGAGTTTGTATCCTCGCTCGCTGGCAAGGTTCTTATTGCCCACTACCCAGTAAGAACCATCCTGCAAGCCAATGGCATATAACTCGTTAATATCAGGTGGTCTCCATGACCAACCAATGTTAGCTCGAATGTCCCAAAGGTCTGTCAACTGGTAATGAGACGCCAGACTCATGGTGAAGTTACTATACAACTTGAAGTCATCATAGTAAGTATAATTACTCAAACTACTATACCCATTCACCGACATCACACGGAAGTCATAACGCATACCCAAGGCACATTGCAATCGACCGAACTCTGCCTTATGCAAGAAGTAACCACCCATTGAGAGGGCAGCGAAGTTCGGAACGAAGGCTGGTTGTTTAGTTCCTGGATAGTTGAAGTTCGTTTGATAGGTATTAGATAAGCCTGCATCTGTGGTCATGTTCCATCGTTTCCACTTAGCATGCCAGAGCACATCAAACTTATAAGTCTTCAATATCAAGTCTTGAACAGGTATCCAACTCCATTGCTCCTTCTTCCTGTTTTCAAACTCCTGACGCAAGTTCTCTTGGAAAGAAAGGGTGAAGTCGAGACGGTGATAAGCATTAATATCCCACTTCAATTCGCCTTTCAGCGTTACATGTTGCGACTGCTGGAAGGGCGGCTTAATGCTATATGAGAAGGGTTTAACGGTCTCTGGGTCTGGACGACCATACTCGAAGCGTTTGAGGAGTTGGTTCAAATCGGATATCTTGCTTGCATAATAGATTCCACTTCGTTGGTAATAAATACTCGAGAAGAGCGTCGCTGTCACCTTTCTCCCTTGATATCCTGCAAGCGCAGAGAGGCTTATTGTGTTATAACCAGTATTGTTTAAGACATAGTCGGCAGTGCGATAATCACCGCCTTTTGTGTACATTCCATGCAGGCGCAGACCGATGTTCTTGCGCCCAGCTTCTATACTACCTGAACCGCTAAAGCCCCTTGCGTTGGTATCATATCCCATATTGACATTACCGCTCACCATGGTCTTCTTGTTTCCATAAGGTAGTGGAGCATCATTCAAGAGAACAACTCCGCCCATCGCACCAAAGCCATAACGAATGCACTCGGCACCCTTGACTACCTCAACCATACTCGATCCCGTATAGTCTAACTCGGGTGCATGATCGGCTCCCCAGCTCTGACTTTCGAGTCGAACTCCATTGTTCATCAATAAGATTCGACTACTATGCATACCTTGAATAACAGGTTTGGCGATCGTGTTTCCCGTGCTAATTGAACTCACGCCAGGCACCGTCTCAAGTAGTTTGGCTAATGAGGTTGCACCGCCTTTCTCCAATGCCTCTTGACTAATAGACGCCGATTGCTGCAAGACGGAGGTGTGTCGTTGCAAAGCCGTAACCGTCACATTATCTAACTGCTTAGAGTCGTCTTTCATCGTCAAGACCACTTGCCCGTCAGAAGGGACAACTATCAAGCGTGACAAGTTCTTGTAACCTATATAAGAGACCGAAACCTTTATGCGAGTTACAGGATGTTTGAACTTAGCCACACAACGACCGTTAATATCCGTGACAACAGGAGTTGACAAGCCTTCGCAATGTATCACAGCACCAACGAGGGGCTCTTGAGATTGTTCAGCAACTACGGAAAAGGTGACAGAAGAACCTTCGTTCTTATCATCATCACCAACATGTTCCCTCCCATGCGCCGTTATTGAGGCTAAGAGTGGAGGCGAGAAAAGTAACAAGGAAGACATTAGGATTGTAGATGACAATAATCTAACATGCCTTCCAAAGTCCATCTTTAATTTAATCATATATTATCAGATTGTGAGTAGTTTATCACTTAAGTTTATGCAATTCTCCCACTCTTTGCAGGAGAAATGAGTATCTTTTAATATGCTACTCAGTTCATAAATTAAGCTTAGAGATCTATTGGCTATTGCCTACAGATCCGCAGATTCGTAGATGTTTGTTTGTAGATGAAGTCTTATTCAGTACTTTATTCTATACAACATCTTTATCGGTTGCAAAGGTATAGATATTTATTTAATACAGCAATACCCACTATTAGCGATTTACATATTATCTAATTCAAAGTAAGAATAAGGTTCTTTCCATTTGAAGAGGGCGTTTCTTGAAAATGAAGAGAGGCTCTCCTTGAATCAAGAAGAGCCTCTCTTCGTAGCAAGAAGGGCGTTCCGTTCTTTACACCTTTGGGTCTATTACTTACAGAACAGACTGCACCTCTTGCATATCCTTTATATTCTTCATACTCTCAACGATCATCTCCACGTCCTTACGATCATGCACTTGCATCTCAATGGTACCATCGAATATGCCGTTGTCACTCGTGATGGTGATCTTACGGATATTAACTCCTAACTGGTCAGAAAGCACATCGGCAATGTCGTGTAACATACCACTTCTATCAATACCACGTATCTGTATGGCTGCTTCAAAGAGTAAGCTGCGGTGCATGTCCCACTTTGCATCCAATATGCGAGTACCATAACTGGCTTTCAATTTGGCTGCTACTGGACATGAACGCTTGTGTATCTCAATGTGATTCTTATTATCAATATAACCCAAGATATCGTCCCCGGGGATGGCATGACAGCAATGTGGGAAGATGTAACGATAGATATTATCCTCATTGATGAAGATAGGTTTCTTCTTATTCAGGCTCTTGGTCACAACGATCAATCCCTCTGTAAGACCAGAATCATCGGTGTCTATAGATCGAGTCTCCCGCTTTCCAGCCTTCAAGAAAGGAACATAACGACGCCAACCACGCTTTTCTGTAGGCTTATCTGCCTTGTTCTTCCCTCGAAGTTCATCAAGATCTGTATCGCCAAGAATGACCGTCTTGTCTCCAATAGATAGGAAGAGACTATCGTGCTTCTTTAGGTCGTGCAACTCACAAAGCCTATCTAATACAGTCGTTGTCATCTCTAAGTCGTTTGCTTTCAACCATTGGGACAACTTCTCCTCACCAGTCTTTTGTATCTGACGACTCTCTCGACGGAGGATTGCCTGTATCTTAGCTTTAGCCTTAGCAGTCGATACGAAGTTGATCCAAGAGGGGTCGACATGCTGTGACATAGACGTGAGGATCTCAACCTGATCACCGCTTTGTAGCTTGTGACTAAGCGGTACTAGCTTGTGATTAACCTTTGCTCCAATGCAGTGACTACCAAGGAATGTGTGTATCTGAAAGGCAAAGTCGAGTGCAGTACAGCCTGCCGGCATTGTTTTAATCTCACCTTTTGGAGTGAAGACAAATATCTCGGAGGCAAAGAGATTGAGCTTAATAGCATCTAAGAAGTCCATTGCGTCAGGTTGAGGATCATCCAGTATCTCCTTGATAGTACTAAGCCATTCATTCAATTCTCCCTCATCTTCGGCTATTTCCCCACCATCCTTATATTTCCAATGGGCTGCAAATCCTTGCTCGGCAAGCTCATCCATGTGTTCAGAACGAATCTGTACCTCTATCCATCGACCCTTTGATGACATCAAGGTAACGTGCAATGCCTGATAACCATTAGCCTTTGGATGGTTCACCCAGTCGCGAAGTCGATCGGGATGACTCTTGTATATCTGACTAATGGCGACGTAGATTTGGAAGCAGTTATTGATTTCTTCTTCCTTAGACTTAGGCTTATAGATGATTCGAACAGCAAGGATATCATAGATCTCTTCGAATGTTACATGTTTATTCTGCATCTTACACCAAATGGAGTAAGGGCTCTTCACACGTGCTTTCAACTCATATTCAAACCCCATCTTATCGAGTTCTTTGCGGATAGGAGCAGTGAACTCGTCGAAGAGAGTGTCGCGTTGTGCTTGTGTAGAAGCCAACTTCTTCTCAATAGAAGCGTATGCATCGGGATGCTCGTAACGGAAACTTAGATCCTCTAATTCGGTCTTTATCTTATTAAGACCTAGTCGATTGGCAAGCGGCGCATAGATATAGAGCGTTTCACCAGCTATCTTATATTGCTTGTTAGCAGGCTGAGAAGCGAGGGTGCGCATATTGTGCAAGCGGTCGCAGATCTTAATGAGTATGACCCGAATGTCGTCACTCATCGTCAATAAGAGCTTCTTGAAGTTCTCGGCTTGAGCGGAGGCTTGCTCTCCAAAAATACCTCCAGAGATCTTTGTCAGACCATCAACTATCTGAGCAATCTTCGATCCGAAGATGTTTTCAATATCCTCTACTGTGTAGTCCGTATCCTCTACAACATCATGTAATAAGGCTGCACTGATACTCGTTGCACCGAGTCCCATCTCCTCACAAGCTATCTGGGCAACAGCGATTGGGTGCAAGATATATGGTTCACCTGACAATCGGCGAACCCCTTTATGAGCCTGTCGTGCGAAGTTGAAAGCCTTAGTTATGATGTCAACCTTCTTACGATGACGCGAGGCAAGATAGGTATCAAGAAGATGTTGGAAGGCTTCATCAACCATCTTCTCATAATCAATCGCTTTTACTTCTGTTCGTTCCTTGTCTTTATCCATAGTGCATCCTCTCCTATAATATAATAAGGTGAAAGACTTGTTTAGTGCATCATTACGCCCTGTCTATGTAGTACGGTTGTTTGGTTCGCGTTGGTAGCAACGACATTAGGGTCGGTTTTCTCGAATGATGCCTCATCTTGATATATAAGTTCTTTGCTATAGTTAAACTTCTCAATCATATCTACTGGCAATCTTAACTTAGCCATTCCGTAAGTGGAAAGGGCTTTCACTATGCCCAACTTGTACTGTGGATTAAGCGTTTTAATCTTATCTAAATCAATCCCCAAAACGTCTGCCACTTTCGCTAATGTGACATCTTTCTCTATCACAACAGTATCACATTGAGCTGGAAGATTGGTTGGAAGCGGTGTTATATTATAATCGCCATAATAATTCATCACGTAGTTTACAGCAATAAAAGCAGGCACATAGCCTCGTGTCTCTTTAGGGAGATAACGGTAAACAGCCCAGAAGTCGGATCCACCACCAGCCTTGGCGATAGCACTACTCACACGTCCTGGTCCACAGTTATAAGCTGCCAAGGCTAGAGTCCAGTCTCCGAAGCGATTGTAAAGATCGCTTAGCAAGCGTGCAGCAGCATAGGACGACTTCTCGGGATCACGCCTTTCATCAATATAATTATCTATTTGGAGGTTGTATTGCTTACCTGTAGTTGTCATGAACTGCCATAGTCCTGTGGCTCCAACTCGTGATGTTGCGTTAGGGTCAAGACCAGACTCTATGATTGGAAGATACTTCAGTTCTTGTGGTAGACCATAAGTGCGCAAGGCCTTTTCAAAGAATGGGTTATAATAGCTGGCACGCCCAAGTAGATAACTGGTAGACTTTCGCCCAGCCTTTGTGTACCTATCAATATATCGTTTCACTTCGTCATTACAAGTCAATGTCATCACTTCTGAAAGGCTACGCATCTTACGATCAATGCCTTCCAAACCCTCTTCTATGTCTTCAATACTCCCTTTCTCTGTTGTTTTCCCACTATTCAAGCCTTGGAGTTTACCACTTTCATAGAACTTATCATCCGTGTAATTAACATCAACATAACCTGTCAGTAAGCTATCAGCAGTTGGTATGCTAACATCCAAAGTATTGCCATGGTTATCCACAACAGTTTGTCTTTGTGCATGCAAACTACTGATTGACACCAGTGCAATTAGGAGTGAAACGAAATATATCTTATGGTTCATTACGTCTTATTTAGTTAACGCAAATACAGTGCGTCACTGCTTAGAATGTCAAACTACAGCCTAACCCTATTGCCGATGAACGGAAGGGATGATTCGGTGTAGTGATACTCTTATCTGGAATAACCGTCGGTGCAATGTGCAACGAGAGGTCATCTGAAATATTAAAATCTGATAGAGAGGCATCTACGTAAGCATCAATTACTGATAAAGCATAGACTGCCACGGTTGCAAAGATACTCAAATCACGCCACCGGCGATAGCGATCTTTGCGTTGTTTAAATATGTTCTTATAGCGTTCTTCATTAGCAGGTGTAATCGTTGTGCCCAAATGCAAAAAGCTATTATAGCTCTGTGTCGTAGGGTCATTATCGACAAGGTCGACGTATGCCTGTGCATAGTCATGATACATCTGATTATTCCATGTCATGGCGTAAATACACCCAACAAAGCCGCCATAGAATATCGGGAGCTTCCAATACTTACGATTATAAACCTGTCCAGCACCGGGTAGTACCAATGCTAACCACAATGCCCTCTTAGGATTAGGACGCCATTTTGCCCAGTCACGAGCTTGCTTTTTCACAAGACCGAGGCTATCCTTACGTACAACAGAAGTGAGACGTCCCTTATCATCAGGTGTCATGATTGCTTTTTCCTCTATGTACTTATCCTGTGAATTAGGAACTTTTACAACGGAAGAATCGCCTGGGTAGATTACTTTTATCGTATCTTCAAGGACATTTTGAGCCTGCATACTCATTGAACAAACGAGCATCCCTACCACTAATATCCCCCTACGAATTATATTCTTCACCATCATCACTATCCGTTCTAATTAACTAATACCCGTAAAAGAAGTACCTTACTTTATCTTATCCATCACTTCCATGATATGCTCCAACTCTTCTTCTGAAGCAAACGGAATACTTATCTTTCCTTTTCCACTCGCATTGCAGCTCATCTGAACCTTTGTATTAAAGAAAGAGGAAAGGCGTTGCTTAAGGATATTAAACTCCTCCGGCAGACGTGCGCGAGCTGCTATTTTCTTCTTAGCAGACTGTATGTCTTCTCCTCTATTAAGCCGCTGGCATAGCTCCTCGACCTTTCTAACGCTATAACCATTCTTTAGTATCTCACGATAAAGCTTCAGTTGTAATGCCGGACTATCTAACGATAGCAATGCACGAGCATGTCCCATATCAACGTACTTCTTCTGTAATGCCATCTGAACTTGCGCTGGGAGCTTCAGAAGACGAAGATAATTAGCAACAGCTGCACGACTCTTTCCAACTCGTTCTGCCACTCTCTCTTGCGTCATACCACTCTTCTCCAACAAGTGCTCATAGGCAAGTGCAATCTCAATAGCATTCAAGTCCTCACGCTGGATATTCTCTACCAACGCTAACTCCATCACACTTTCATCCTTAATCGTTCGAATGTAAGCAGGGATAGCTGTCAATCCTGCCAACTGACTCGCACGCCAACGTCGCTCACCAGCGATGATCTGGAAGCGGTTATCAGCTATCTGTCTCAATGTGATCGGTTGTACTAATCCAAGTTCACGAATACTATTTGCCAACTCCTCCAAAGCGACTGGATCAAACTCACGACGTGGTTGATTAGGATTCGCCTCAATCTGATCTAAGGCAATCTCATTTATGGTTGAACTACCTTGCGTACTAACAGTTTCGGTAGAGATCAGCGCATCAAGTCCACGCCCTAACGCATTAGTCTTTGTATTTCGATTGTATTTCTTATGTACAGCCATTGCTTATTTCTTATTCTTTTCGATGATTTCTTTTGCCAAACTAAGATGATTCTTTGCTCCAGTAGAGTCTGCATCATAGAGGATAACAGGTAATCCATGACTCGGACTCTCGGATAGTTTGACGTTACGTTGTATGACAGAACGGAACACCAGTTCCTGGAAATGACGCTTAACTTCATCATATATCTGTCGAGCTAATCGAAGACGACTATCATACATTGTCAATAAGAAGCCTTCTATCTCAAGCTTCGGATTGAGCTTACTCTTAATGATCTTGATTGTATTCAACAATTTGCTAATACCTTCCAAAGCGAAGTATTCACACTGAACAGGTATGATTACAGAATCAGCTGCAGTCAAGGCATTGACCGTAATTAGCCCTAATGACGGACTACAGTCAATCAGGATGTAATCATAATCATCACGGATACCAGCAAGCAGATTGCTCATCACCTTTTCACGACCGCTGAGTTTCAACATCTCAATCTCGGCTCCGACAAGGTCAATATGGCTTGGCACGATATCAAGCCCTTCGATATCAGTTGTGTAGATAGCGTCTCTTATATCTGCATGGTCAATGATACATTCGTAAAGCGAACAATCCACTTCTTTTATATCTACGCCCAAACCACTTGAAGCATTAGCCTGTGGATCGGCATCGATAACCAACACGCTCTTCTCTAAAGTAGCAAGAGAAGCCGCTAAATTGATAGTGGTTGTTGTCTTTCCAACACCACCTTTTTGGTTGGCGAGAGCGATAATCTTTCCCATTTCTCTATATATTCCAAATACGTTTATTAGGCTACAAAGATACACAAATTATGCGAGACAGGGAGCTTTATAAACCTTTTTTCGTACTTTTGCATCCAATCAAAAGCGAAAACAATGGATTTTACTAAACCACTTATACTCATCTCTAACGACGATGGATACCATTCGAACGGTATTCGCACGTTGGTTTCTTTCCTCACAGACTTTGCGGATGTGGTTGTTTGTGCACCTGAATCGGGACGTTCTGGATTCTCTTGTGCATTCTCTGTAACCGATTATTTGTTATTGAAACAGCGTCATAACATTCCTAATTGTGAGGTATGGTCATGCACAGGAACGCCTGTTGATTGCGTTAAACTTGCATTAGATCAGTTACTCAAAGAGCGTAAACCTGATTTAATCCTTAGTGGTATCAACCATGGCGACAACTCTTCTGTGAATAATCACTACAGTGGTACGATGGGAGCTGCCTATGAAGGATGTATGAAATATATTCCTTCTATTGCCTTCTCAAGCTGTGACTATAACACAGAAGCTGACCTCTCTTACCTCAAGGATTACGTAAGAAAGATTGTAAAGAAGGTTCTTACCGATGGACTCCCTAAGGGCGTATGCTTGAATGTGAACTTCCCAAAGGTGGAGAAGTTCGCTGGCTTGAAGGTTTGCCGTATGGGATTCGGTAGTTGGACACGGGAGGTTGAACGTTGTAAACACCCTCGTGGCTTCGATTACTATTGGCTAACTGGGCATTATCAAAACGATGAGCCCGATGCCACCGACACGGATCAATGGGCTTTAAAACACGGCTATGTATCGGTTACGCCAACACGTATTGACGTCACGGACTACGATATGATTGAGAAGATGAACACGTGGAATACCCTCTAAACACTTGATATATGAAGTATTACTTGATTGTTGGCGAGGCCTCTGGCGATCTACATGCTTCACGACTGATGCAGTCTTTGATGCAGTATGACCCTGCTGCCGAGTTCCGCTTCTTGGGTGGAGATCTAATGCAGAGAGTGGGCGGAACTAGGGTTAAACATTATCGGGAACTTGCCTACATGGGCTTTGTGCCGGTTCTACTCCACCTACCCACCATCTTCAAGAACATGAAGATGTGCAAGGAAGACATCGTACGTTGGCAACCCGACGTAGTAATCCTCATCGACTATCCAGGCTTCAATCTTAGTATTGCAAAATATGTAAAGAAGAATACAAACATACCTGTCTTTTATTACATCTCACCGAAGATATGGGCATGGAAGGAGTGGAGAATCAAAGCTATTAAGCGTGATGTGAAGGAGATGTTCTCTATTCTTCCGTTTGAAATAGCTTTCTATGAGAAGAAACATCACTACAAAATACATTACGTTGGCAACCCAACTAAGGAGGAAGTAGATAACTTCCAACATGTTTACACAGAGTCGAAAGATGAGTTCTGTCAGCGTAATAACTTATCGTCGAAACCAATTATTGCGATCCTTGCAGGCAGTAGGAAACAAGAGATAAAGGATAATCTTCCGTCAATGCTTGAGGCTGCACGCCACTTTGAAGATTATCAAATGGTGATTGCGGCAGCCCCTTCTATCAAGAAATCATACTATAAGAAATATCTCGGAGATAGCGAAGCTAAGATGGTGGAGTTGCAGACTTACGAGTTACTCACCCACTCCACAGCGGCATTAGTAACGAGTGGAACCGCAACACTTGAGACCGCTTTACTCAATGTTCCGCAAGTGGTTTGCTATGAGACGCCCGTTCCGAAGCTCATTCGTTTCGCTTTCAAGCATATAATTAAGGTGCGTTTCATCTCCCTCGTCAACCTCATTGCCGATAAAGAAATCGTACAGGAATTACTCGCCGACCGCTTTTCTATTTACAATATAGCCAATGAGTTATATCGAATATTACCCGGTCAGCCCGCTCGTGAGCGCATGCTTGCCGATTATCAAATCGTTCGCGAACGCTTAGGAGATGCTGTTGCGCCAGATAATGCAGCGAGGATAATAGTTGAGAAGCTAACCAGCAACATTGCACAAGCAAACATCCCATAGCAAAGTAGCAATGAGTTTCAAGTGTAACGCAGCAATGCCTCGTTAGCAACGAACAAGCAGGTGCAAATGAAGAGACGCCCTTCTTGCCATGAAGAAAGCCTCTTCTCACATCAAAGAGACGCCCTTCTCCCACGGAGATAGGCGTCTCTTTGAATATAGATAGTACCATAAAGTATGGACAGACGCCCTCGTCTGTCCGCCAAATCGCATCTAATTCGTAACGAACTCCCCCTTCTTATGCGGACAGACGAGGGCGTCTGTCCCTACTTTTTGGTGCCACTTGAATAGAAAGAAACCTATCCAGATTAGCTTCCATTAGGCACTCCTCCCCTCTGGAGAGGATGGGTGGGGTTTCCGGACGAGGACGTCTATCCCTATTTCTTTGCATTGTTTAGGGGATATATCCACTCATCTAAGGAGGCAATAGGAAGCTGGCGGAGATTTCTTAAAGTGTTCTTTGCTCAATAAGATGACCTGTTTGCACTCCTTGTCTAATAGGCTTCCGCATTCTTTCTCCCTATCTTCCAGTCCCTTTCCCATGCGTCTTGTGTCTTTTTCATCTATATCTTTTATTAGTCTCATCGTGATGAAACTAGTGTCTCATCATGATGAAATCAGTGTCTCATCGTGATGAAACCATTGTCTCTTCACGATGAAACTAACTTTATGTGCGTGTGTAAATGATGCGCAACACGTCAGAAAGAAATGGGGAACGGGTGATAAATAATGCTGAAACAGGTGGAAAACGATTCGCAAACGGGTGAGAAAGATTGGTCAAACCTGTTAAATAAAGGGGCTCTAACCATACATAACAAGGAAGTTAAAGAATGGACGACTTACTTGAATATACAAGTAGAGGCACTCTTTAACTTCCTTGATTATATGTATCTGCAAGTGTCAAACAGGCTTATACGTACAAATAAGACTTACAAATACTCCCTCTCTTTCGCACTAATCTTACGCTTCCTCCACCTGTGTCTTCGGCCAATTAACGAGATAAAGGTGCTCCGTGGCACGGGTGAATGCTGTATAGAGCCAGTGGATATAGTCGGGAGTCAGCATCTCATCGGTCATATATCCCTGGTCAAGATAGATGTGCGCCCACTGCCCACCTTGTGCTTTATGACAGGTAATAGCATATCCGAACTTCACTTGCAAAGCGTTGTAATAATCATCTTCACGTATCTTCTTCATACGATCAGACTTCAGTGGCACGTCGGCATAATCTGCCAGTACTTGTTGAAAGAGTTGTTCGTTCTGTTCATGTGTTAGTGCTGGTGCTTCCGTTGTGAGCGTATCGAGGATGACTATCACATCCTCCTCGGTATTGTCGTAATCGGGAAATGATAAGGTAACATCAGCAAAGCGAAACCCATAAAGCTCCCGCACATTGCGAACACTACGCACGATAGCACGGTCGCCATTGGCTATGAAGGAAAGACCTTCCGCTTGTTTTTCTTTATACTTATTCTTCACCACCATCAACATATCGCCCGTTGTCAATTCCTCTTCACGCCCTAATACCATATTACGAATACCCTGATTGAAGATATTGGCACGTTTATTCGACCGTGTGATAACCATTGTTTCATCTATTCCTACTTCTGCATAACTCGTTGAAAGGCCCTCTATGAGTTCATCGCCAGGTACGATTGAGATGTCGGCAAAGTCTTTGAAGCGAATCTTGGGTAGTGCTGTTGCTTGGTCGTGGGTAATCATTTGCCGAATGATGGTGGCATTATAAAGGATACCAGAGTCTTGGCTCTGACGGAGAACTTCATTCAAATCACACTCATAGACCTTCAAGCCATAAGCAGCTAACACGTCAGCACGTAAGGCGGGACTCTCGGCTTCGCCCACAGGGGGCAACTGCGCCTTATCACCAATCAGCAACATTCGGCAGTTGCGTTCGTTATAAACAAACTGAATGAGGTCGTCTAACAAGCAACCACTCCCAAAGGTGGAGTTAACAGAAGTTAGACTTATCATCGAGGCTTCGTCTATCATGAACAAATGATTACGATAGAGATTTGCATTAAGGTTGAACTTTCCATCCAATCCAGCGAACGTTCGCTCTCGATAGATACTTCGATGAATGGTAGCAGCAGGTTGACCAGAGTTTAAAGAGAATACTTTTGCTGCACGACCAGTGGGTGCGAGGAGGCTTATCTTGTATTGCAAGTCTAAGAGCGTGCGCACAATAACACTTGCTAAGGAAGTTTTGCCCGTACCAGCACTACCTCGGAGTATCATCACACAACGCTCATCGCTATCGGTTATAAAGCGTTCGAAGACATCAAGGGCATGCATCTGGTCATCGGTCGGAGCGAACGGGAAGTTACGAAGTATCTGATACATTAGTTCGTTGGACATGTGTCTTACCTTTATCGTTTCCTTATGTTATAATCATCTATTAGAACGGCAAAGATACAATATTCTTATTACATCACACTCCTTTTTTAAAGAATACGTATTAATGGTACTCTCTACTCCCCTCTCCATTCGGAGAGGGGTTGGGGGTGAGGCTTTTTCTTTTGTTTTTATTTGGCTAGTTAATTAATTCTTATTACCTTTGCGCCCGTTGAGTGAGAATT
>ERZ772945.141-NODE-141-length-57365-cov-12.048997_pt1 | contig 57365 bp, 50 predicted proteins | sample MGYA00511681_ERZ772945 | MGnify/ENA primary metagenome ERZ772945 (study PRJEB29015, sample SAMEA2737943) | human oral metagenome | biome: human oral; feature: human-associated habitat; material: dental | place: China | collected 2143 ...
TCTTTATGGTAAATAATGCTTTCTCTGCACTCAATAATTCTGCCAGTTCAGGCTCTTCAAACACTCTGGGAAGCGGTGCGGCTCATATTGCAATTAACTTCTTCGGTTATATCTACATCGCCGTACAGATTGCAGCAATCCTCATCGGTGCCCTTATTCTGTACCGAAACAATGAAGCAAAGAAGGCTGCTGCAGGTATGGCTATGCCTATGAATGCATATCAGGTTCCCGTGCAGTCAACAAACACTCCACAGTATCCAACCGTAAACCCCGTACCTGCCACAACCACATCAAACCAGCCACAGGCAGCAGAAAATCAATCTCAGGCTGAATCGCAGCCTCAGTTCTGCCCAAGCTGTGGTAATCAGATTGAACCTGGAACCAAGTTCTGCGGTAATTGCGGAACGAGCATCAACTAAAGTACATAGCTACTTCTAGCCTATCGAAATCTCCCGACTGAAAATGGTCGGGAGATTTTTTATTTTCAAGAATTTGAAAAAACTTCCAAAACATTGCAACACTTCGCAACAATCTTTCGTCCTTATAGGTAGCTGGAAAAGAAACCAGAAAGAAGCTCATTGAGCAAAATGCGAGTGCGCTCGCAGAAAAGAAAGGAAGTACGTATGTACGATCAGAACACCGGTGAGTTTATCCCTGAAGCAGAAGCACAGCCTACTATGGTGACTCCACAAGGGATACAAGCTCAAGAAAACAACCTTCGCTATTGTCAGCCACAGAATCAATACCAGCAGCCGCTGAATGGTCCTCAAGTTTCAGTCTTCAATAACATTCAGCAAGTTAAATCTAATGGCATTGGTACCGCCGGATTCATTCTTGCCCTCATTAGCTTCCTCTTTTCTTGGATGCCTGACATTGGTTGGGTTGTTTGGTTTCTTGGCGCTCTCTTCTCTGTTATTGGCTGTTTCAAACAACCGCGTGGACTCGCCATTACTGGCGCGATACTCTCCTTCTTTGACCTAATTCTTTTAATTTCTGTCTTGGGGGCACTGTCAACCATATTCCATTAGAAATATACGCTCTATTCAATCGAGGCCCGAGTAGACACTCTGGTCTCGATTTTATTTATACCTGTGTCATAAATAACAGAAATTCTTTCCATCCACCCATATCTCTCAGCCGCATATCAACAGTAAAAAGCTAATACGACACAAATAAATGCTAAAATGTCTAACAATAAAAGTTCTGGCCTTATATGAAACGTATTAAATTAGGGAGACTCTTATGCATTGTCCAAACTGTGGCGCAGAAAACCCCGATGGTTCTAAATTCTGCACAAGCTGCGGGACAAAACTTTCTGAGATATCTGAAGGGGGAAACGCTGACTCTCTGAATACAGCTCTCGATACATCCGAACAAACTTCACATCTTAAGCACGCTGCAACACCTGAGCAAACCATAAGCCAGCCCGCTCCTGAACCGGAACCTCAGCAGGCTGCCGAGCCTACCATGTATATGCCGCCCGTTATACCTGCCCCAACAAGTACCACCACCACTCCCATTGATGATACGGCTCCACAATCACGACAGACTTACGCCGATCCTACACAATTCCAGGTAGTATCAGAAGGTGCAGCCTCCCCTACGCCGCATAACAAACGCTCTTCACACAAGGCATTTAAGATTGTGGCAATTATCCTTCTCACAATCGTCCTTGGGGCGGGTATCGGAATAGGCGCGTGGGCATGGAACGCCAATCAAAAGAACAACGCTCGCAAAGACGAGGTCGTCAAACTTGAAGATTCCTACAAATCGCAGGTTGACGCCATCGAAGTCAATCCCACCAGCGAAAGCGACCGCTCCGCGCTTCTCGACTCATACAAACAGCTTGCCGATCTTCAAGACAAGATAACCAAAGATCAAGAGGGTGGGAAGTTCAAACTTGCTGACGGCTCCGATGACAGCGGTCTTGAAGCCGTAACCAGCTCGATTACCGACAAGCAGAAGAAGATTTTTGATTGGTTCAACAACGATTACAAAACACGCCTGAAAGCAAACAGCTTTGACGAGAGTGCTTCCGCGGATTCCATCGACGAAACAACCCTCAACAATCAGCTTGACGCGCTCAACAAACTCAAGAGCGATCTTGATGACGAAAAGATTATCTGGACGAATAATCCCAGCAAAGACTCGGATTATGACTCGTACGTAAACAAGGTCAAAGAGCAGCTCACAAAGGGTAACTCGCTTAAAAAGGATCTGAAAAAGAAGGCCGATAAAGACAAGCAAGATGCCGAGAAAGAAAAAAGATCAAGCGAAGCTGCTACGCAAAAATGGGTCGGCACATATTCCGGCATGGGTACCGATAACAAAAAACTTGAAATCGTTCTGAAGAGCGACGGCAGCGTTACGTATCGGGAAGGCGACACCAAGGTAACCGAAGGAACGTGGAGCGGTGACGAGAATACCATCAAGATCAGTTTCGGCGGCAAGATAAGCACACGAAGCGAACCGTTTACCATTACCTCAAAAGACGGTGGCCGCACCATCGCAGTCAGCTCTGACAGTGGTACATGGCAAACCGACTATCTGACCAAGCGATAAGCACGGAATTCTTTAACTCGCTGTGCCTCTATCCGCGACGTCACCGCAACACGCACCGTCTGCACACATTGTTTCAACAGTACGTAGTATCACGTTAGGAGACAGTATGAACACAAAAACAAACACCATTCTTCGCTACATTAACGTAGGTTTATGCTGTCTTTTAGCGATTCTTTTCATCCTTCCTGTTATGAAGCTTGATATCGTACAGCCCAATGGTGAATATCTGATCCACTTCTCAATCGGACAATTCTTTGGCTTTGCACAGCTTATAGAGGATTTTATGAAGTCCTACAGCGCCACCCAGTCACTAAATGGTCAGTCACTTATTCTTTTTGCGAATGCGGCTAAAGAACTCTATATGCTTATCTTCTTCCTTATTCTGCCGCTTGTGGGTATTCTTCTTTCTTTACTCCCCCGCACTATAAAAGTTTCTTGGCTTACGGGAGTAGTAGCCCTTATATGCTTAGTATGTTTTTCCGTGTTCTATCACCAGATTGACTCAAATATCTCGGCCTTCAACGCCCAGATGAACGGATTTTACACGATGAATTCATACCAACGCAGTGGCTACTCGTATGTGCTTAGTGTGGCTCCGTACGGATATCTCTACGTTCTTTTGTGCCTCGCTTCCGTCGTGGTAAGCATTGTCCTCTTTATAAAGCGCGAGAAGCCCGTAGCAGTGCAGGTTCTTGTTGACCCAACAACCGGAAAGGTTGTCGGAAGCGTTCCTGTGGCTGTTCCGGGGGCACCGGTGCAGACCGCGGCTCCCGTGACAACGCCAGCAACACCCGTAGTCCCTACGGTTCCAACCATAACCACTGTACAACCGCAAACGGCGCAAACGGGAACTCCAATGCCGGTCGCGGCTCCCGTGGCAACGCCAGCAACACCCGTAGTCCCTACGGTTCCAACCATAACCACTGCACAACCGCAAACGGGAGCTCCAACGCCGACTCCAAGTCCTGACTCACACGTCAGTCCTCAACCACCGATTCCGGGAGCTCCCTCGAACGAATAGTCCTACGCATGAATTTAAGGAGAAGTCCTTATGCTCTGTCCTCACTGCGGAACAGAAAACCCTGACACATCAACGATATGCTCAAACTGTAGCGAGTCTCTGTCTGATAGTTCAGACAGTGCTGATAGTACAGAAAGCGCTGACGGCATCGATAGTACGGGTGATGCGGACGACGCTGGTAGCGTTGAGAGCACTGACAATACAGACGGTGCGAACGACGCTGATTTCGCTCACGAAACGGATTCTGCCAACACGGAAGACCTTACTGACGTGGCGGACTCTGCCGATGCAGCAGAGTCCGCTGATACGGGAAATCTTACTGACGCGGTAGACCCCACTGATGCTGAAGGTTCTGATGACAAAGCGGGGCTCCCGGACAATGACAGCCCTGACAGTAAGGTGAAGCACGACGACGAAGATAATGCCTCCGGCAGTGAAGCTGAGCCCTACGATGGCGACAACCTCAACGAACAAGCCGACTCCTCAACGGCTGAGCCTGATGACCCACCGGTTTTCTCGCCACCTACCATGTCACCGTTTATCGAAGAAGACTTTGGCAGTTCTATTTTCCGGCCAGGTCTTACGTCAGACATCGACTACTCACAGTTCAACGTAGTGACAGCCAGTACGGGGACAGAAAATACAAACGCTCCTATAGCTTTTAAAATACCTCTGTCAAGCAAGACAATTAAGATTATCGGTATTGCAGTATTGGCTGCTACGCTTTGCATTGCACTCGCAAGCGGAATTTGGTCGTTAGTTATCTCACAGCAAAGCAGTGCAACAAAATCTGAGGTGCAGAAGCTCGAAGAGTCCTACCAGTCTCAAGTAGACGGCATTGAAGTGTCGCCAACTGAGGACAGTAGCCGTACGGATCTTCTCTCCGCATATCAAGATCTTGCTGATATTCAAAGCAAAATTGACGACGACCAAGCGGCTGGAAAATTCAAACTCTCCGATAATAGTGACGATCCCAATCTTGCAGCTGTAACAAGTTCGATTTCTGACAAGCAGAAAAAGATTGTTGACTGGTTCTCTTCGGACTATAAAACGCGGCTTGCTGCCAACAGTTTTGACGAAGCCGATTCCGTCGATACGCTTGATCAGGCAACCATCGACTCCAGAATCAGTGCGCTCAAAAACCTTCAGGCAGACATTGAAAATGAGCGAGTCATCTGGGGAGGAAACACTGGCAGAGGTTCTAGTTACTCCAGCTATGTTAATCGCATTACTGAGCAGATTGCTCGCGGGAATAGGTTCTCCAAGGAACTGCAGAAAAAGAATCAAGCCTCTGTTCATAATGCCGAGAAGAACGGGTCGCCAAGTAAGAAAGCGCAGGACAAGTGGGTTGGTACGTATTCCGGAATGGGTACCGATGGGCTTTCGTTGGAAATTGTACTCGGCAGTGACGGCAGTGTAGTGTACCGCGAAGGTGGAACAAAGGTTACAAACGGAAGCTGGACGGGTGATGAGAATAGCGCCCAAATTTCATTTGGCGGTCAGGTCAGTTCTGCCAGCGAGCCATTTACCATTACCTCTTCAAACGGAGGCAAGCATATTGCCGTAAGTTCAGACAGCCCCTCATGGAATACCGACTACCTGGACAAACAGTAGCGTATACGACAAAACGCCTTAGAACCGACCGGTCATTCTCGACTCAGGATCCGCTGTGGCAATACGTTTGCGCAGTTCGGCGATGGCTTCCGGGATTTTTTCCACCTCATACGGTGTCATCTGATACACCCAGTTAATCCAGTTGCGATACAGCAAATTGGCATGCGCGCGCCACGTAAAAAGCGGCTGGCGCTCAGGATCGTCCTCGGGAAAATAGTTCTCGGGAATCCGAATGGGCAGCCCCTTGTGAAAGTCCCGCCAGTATTCCTCCGCAAGAGTGTCGCGACCGTACTCAAAGTGCCCGGTAACGTAAATTTCGTGGAAGTCTCGCGTGGCGAGAAGCGCCGGACCAGAGTCAAATCCCTCGGAAAGCACGGCGAGCTCAGGGTGCTTGGAAAGCTCTCCCGTATCAATGGCAGCGTGCCTAGAATGTGGCATGCTGTGCACTTCATCGAAGCCATTTGTCAAAAACGAGTATTCATCGCAGAGACGCTGCGGAAAGATGCCAAAGAGCTTAGAGCCCAGCTGTTTCTTGGGGATACCGTAAAGATAATAAAGCCCCGCAAGCGCACCCCAGCAGAGGTACATCGTTGAAAAACAGTGCTCCTGCGACCAATCGATAATCCGACAAAGCTCGTCCCAATAGTCAACATCCTCATAGCGCATGTCTTCGAGGGGTGCTCCCGTGACAATCAGCCCGTCGTAGTTTTTATGCTCAAACGACTCAAACGTATCGTAGAACGTTACCAGATGATCTTCGGGCGTGTGTTTAGAAACATGACTTGAGATGCGCATAAAATCGCAGCTCACCTGTATAGGAGATTTCGAGATGAGTCGCAAAATCTGCGTTTCCGTCTGAATCTTTGTAGGCATAAGGTTGAGAATGGCAATCTTAAGCGGACGAATTTGCTGATGTTCAGCGACCTCTTCTTCCAGCGCAAAAATCCGCTCCTGATGAAGTGTGTGTTTAGCCGGCAAACCATCCGGAATATTAATCGGCACGCCTACCCTACTTTCTTCCTAACGGCAAGATCAGCTGCAAGACTCCTTGCCTAAAAACATCTGCCTCGAGCAGTTTAACAGTCAAATCCATAATGATTCCGCATAATCATAGACCAGTCGGTTAATTGTGCGTCTTGCGCTACAAAAATTTAACAGACAGTATACGTATAGACAGTATACTTATATGTATGGATACTACTTTTGCCGAGCTCGGGCTAAACGAGCGCATTTGCACGGGCGTAGAGACGCTTGGTTTTGACACGCCGACCCCCATACAGGCCGCAGCAATCCCTGCCGTTTTAGCGGGAAAAGACGTGGTCGCCTCCGCACAAACCGGTACGGGCAAGACCGCTGCCTTCGTTCTGCCTGCGCTACAGGTTATCGATACGGACCCTGAGGGCGAGAAGACCGATGTCCCCGAGAGCCAATGTCAGCCACAGTATGACCAGCAGCAGGAGGGCCAACGCCGACGTCAGAACCGACGCAAAAGCGGGCGTAAGTACAACAAAACTCGCGATCCACAGGCGCTTATCGTCACGCCGACTCGAGAACTTGCCACGCAAATTGAACGGGTTGCCACCACAATATGCAAAAGCACCGGTCAACGCGCGGTTATTATTACCGGCGGCGCAAAGCTTAAACGACAAATTTCTGCCGTACAGGCAGGTTGTGATCTTTTAGTTGCTACTCCCGGACGCCTTTTGGATCTGATTGAACATCATCAGGTCAGTCTGAGAAACATCAAGGTTTTTATTCTTGACGAAGCAGACCGCATGCTTGATATGGGATTTTGGCCCAGCGTTCGCCGCATCATGAATACGCTGCCGTCTGAGCACCAAACGCTGCTCTTCTCGGCAACACTGCCGCCGTCAATCACCTCAACCATCGATAACATGCTCCACGACCCCACGATGATTGAAATTGCACGTACCGGCCAAACCGCCGACACCGTCGAGGAACGCCTATGCCCCGTTGTACAGGGACAAAAGATAGAATTACTTGAATCTTTGATACGTTCTTTATGTCCTGTGCCGGAGCGAATCCTAGTCTTTTGTCGCACAAAGCTTCGTGTGGACAGTGTTTATGCAGCGCTCAACAACGCCGGTTTCAAGGTTGATGTAATGCATGCCGACCGTCCTCAAGGCGCTCGTACCCGCGCGCTAACCAAGTTTCGTAACGGCACCATTCAAGTTCTGGTTGCAACCGATGTCATGAGTCGTGGCATTGATGTGCAAGGCATAGATGCCGTGGTTAATTTTGACGTACCGCTTGATCCCGAAGACTACGTCCATCGCATTGGACGTACCGGGCGCGCGGGAAGTGCAGGTCAGGCGTTTACGTTTATGGCTCCGGATGAAATTACTCCGCTCCGCGAGATTGAATACTTTACGAAATCGCTCATTGCAGCGTGGGATCTTCCCAATTTTGGATATAAGGAAGATCGTATCATACTGCCACAAAACCGACCTGCTACAAAACCTGTACGTCCCATGTTCTCAGGTTCAAAGGCACGCGGACGCGGCTTTGGTGGTCGCTACGGAAGACACTTTTAGCTCTCCAGTTATTCCTGATACTGCTTGGCTGTGGGGCGACATGCCTGAACGTTAGCGCCTCTCGGTTACATTCGACGCACTTGACTGCTGGCGACGTTCCCGGAAAAAAGCTTTGAGCTGGGCTGCTGCCTCATCAGCAAGCACGCCAGACGTTACTTGGAACTCGTGATTCAATCTTGGATCGCAGCTTATATCATAAAGCGTGCCAAGAGCTCCCCCTTTAGGATCGCAGGCCCCAAATACACACCGGTCTATGCGTGAATTGACCATCAGACCTGCGCACATAAGGCACGGCTCAAGTGTCACGTACACCGTGCAGCCTGTGAGCCGCCAGCGTTCCAGCACACGGGATGCCTCTTCCATGGCGAGAAACTCTGCGTGTGCCGATGGGCTATTATCAACCTCGCGTCGATTATGGGCGCTTGCAATCACCTCTCCATCGCACACCACAACGGCTCCGATGGGTACTTCCCCCTCGGCTGCGGCAGCGGTCGCCTCCGAAAGCGCAAGCCGCATGTACTTCTCGTCACGCACAACCTCTTCGTCGTATGCAGTACCCTCATCACACGTGCCGCTCTCGTCACGTGCAGCACTGTTTTGCTCGCTCTTTACGATAATCTTCTCGCCGTTTTTCTCGCCATTCTTGTCGCCGTCTTTCTCGCTATCGGCACCGAAATCTTGAGAACTCTCTGTATTTGTAAAATAATCCATCAGTCTCCTCGTAAAAAGTTGCGTTATGAGGTAGGATAATACCGCTTTGGAGAGGTGGCAGAGTGGTTGAATGCGGCGGTCTTGAAAACCGTTGAGCGGGAACACCGTTCCGAGGGTTCGAATCCCTCCCTCTCCGCCATTTCCGTCTCAATTTTAGCTCATATTTGTATCATCCATACGTTTTGGGTACACTTACATCAATTGGCACTGCGATTGACCTAGTACATCGCCGCACGTGAAAGGACTGGATATGGAAATCGCAATACTTATTGTCGTCGTTCTTGTGGTCTTGCTGGTACTTTGGGGTATTTCGGTCTACAACAAAATTATTCGAGCCAACAATAAGGTCGATAACGCATGGCAGACCATCGATACACAGCTCCAGCGTCGAAATGACCTCATTCCAAACCTTGTTGAAACTGTCAAGGGCTATGCAAAGCACGAGTCCGGCACACTTGAGGCAGTAATCGCAGCTCGCGGAGCCGTTGCATCCGCTCGCACACCTCAGGAAAAGATGGAGGCTTCGGGTACGCTTTCCAATGCGCTGACATCGCTTTTTGCGGTTGCTGAAAGCTATCCTGAACTTAAGGCAAACGAGAATTTCCAGCAGCTTCAGTCCGAGCTCACCGATACTGAGAATCGCATTAGCTATGCACGCATGAGCTACAACGATGTGGTCATGGATTACAACAATGTCATTGCTGTCTTCCCCAACTCCCTCATCGCCGGTTCACGCTTTAAGCCTCGTCAGGGCTTCACCGTTGAAAACGATGCAGTTCGTCAGGCTCCGAAGGTGCAGTTCTAAACGCTTTGCTTTGTTACATCTGTCCGCCTGCCGCGCCCGGTTATTAGCCGGGCGCGGTTTTGCTTATCCAACGCTACCGGTGGAAAGCCATTAAAAAACCTGCCAAAAAATTTAGAGTCGCAAAAGTTTCTCGCCTCTCACGAAACCTCTAGCTGCTACAATGCTCTTGGTATGAGTGGCTTTCGCTACCCAAAGAGACAAGGAGAAAGGTCAGCATGAAACCCCGACCTCACAGTCGCTGACCCCTCACGGTGTGCTCAATTACACCGTCAGGGGTGTAATTGCAAACTCGCTGCTTGCGCACGTGCAAGCTGCACAAAGGAGCACACATGATTTACCTATCCCAACTTCTTGGAAATCCCGTAATGGATTCACAGGGCGAGAAGATCGGCGTTGTTTCCGATCTTGGCATTGCCACCGGCGAGGTTTTCCCTCGCATCACGTCTCTTGCCTTTATGGGGCCCGGTCGCACGCCCCTCATGATATCCTGGCGCAAATACGTGGAATCCTACGATGAAGACACCATTACGCTGAAGGTACCTTCCACTGAGATTCGCTTCTCGTACCTGCAACCTAATGAGGTCCTTCTCGCCCGCGACATCCTCAATAAGCAAATCGTTGATACACGCGGCATCCGTGTTGTCCGCGTCAATGACCTCAAACTCTCCGACACCAGCTCAACGCAGCTTCGCCTGCTGGGCGCCGAGGTGGGTGTGCGAGGGCTTTTGCGCAGTCTGTCGCCGAAACTCGAAACCATCGTAACCCGCGCTGCCCGCGCTATGGGTCGTCCCATACCGGAGCGCATCATCGCGTGGAGCTACATGGACTTGGTGGAACGCGATCTTTCCAACGTCAAGCTGTCCGTCTCACACAAAACCCTCGATGAGCTGCACCCCGCCGATGTCGCAGACATCATCGAGCGACTGGACTCCCGTCTACGGAGCCAAGTCTTTGCCCAACTCGATGACGAGCAGCGCGCCGGTGCAATGGCGGAATTCAACGATGACGCCATGGCCGTTGAGCTCATCGGCGGCATGAACGAAAAAGAGGCGTCACGCATCCTGTCGGAAATGGATCCGGATGATGCAGCCGAGCTGGTTTCCGAGTTGAGTTACGACCGTGCCGAGAAGCTCCTGCGCCTGATGGGCGTTAAAGAACAGCGCGCCATCCGTCAGCTGCTGGGATATCGTGAGGACACCGCCGGCCGTATCATGACCTCGGAGGCACTCTCGCTGCCGGAAGACCAAACGGTTGCGTATGCGTTCGAGCGGCTACGCGCTCTTGACGAGGACTTTGAGACGGTTCGCTACCTTTACCTCACGGATTCCGACGGCCGCCTTTCAGGCATTGTTACCTTGAATCAGCTTATCGTCTCCGACCAAACCCAAAAACTCGAAGAGATTGCCAATAAGAACCTCGTTACCGCGTCGCCCGAAGACGACCAGGAAGACGTTGCGCGCAACATCGCTAAATACAACCTGCTTGCCATGCCGGTTGTCTCGGATGACCAGCGCCTGCTTGGCATCGTCACGGTCGATGATGCACTGGACGTCCTCGAAGAAGAGCACGCCGAAGACCTGCAAATTGCCGGCGGCAGCTCCGATGGCGAGGGGGGCGAGCGGAGCCGCGACGTCATTTGGTTTTTCCATCGCAACATCTGGATCTTCTTCTGGATTATCGCAACGGGCGCCGCATCGGCTACAAGCTCTCTCGTCTTCAATACAAACATTGCTCCAACGCTGGTGTTTCTCGCCTGCCTTGCCATGCCGGTAGCGCTTATCCTCGCCGACGACACCATCAGCTACGTCACCAACTTCTTCCTCGAGGACGATCCCGGAAGCGAAGACTCCCCCTCCATTCTGGGCTTTGGTTTCCGCTCACTGCTCTTGGGCCTTCTAGTTTCGGGCGTGACTGCCGCACTTGGAGCCGGCCTCGACGCGGTTATTATGAATTGGCTGATGGAGGTGCCTGCGGGATCAATCATCCATCACATCGTGGTCTCGGCATTCGGTGCCGCCGCTCTCTCGGCCTTGATTTCATTCATCCTGACCCCGGCCTACCTTGCCATTCTTCGACACCGTGACGAGAAGAACCAGGAAACCTCAGGCTTCGCACTCTCCCTCATCTCAATGGCCATTGCCGTGGTAACTTACCTGGCAGCCGCCGGCGGTCTTTTTGTTCTACAAACCTCTGTCGGGCTGGTCTTCTAATGTATGGCGAGAACAACAAGAGGAACAACGCTCTGTCTGCCTCCGCCGAACATAAAACGTTGAGTCAAGACCTCTCTCCCACCTCAGCCGAGCCCAAAAAGGTCAACAAGAACAGCTGGAAGTATATCCTTATGGCTATGGGACCGGGGCTGCTCGCGGCATTTGCAGGTAACGACGCCGGTGGCATTGCAACGTATTCCAGCGCCGGTGCGTCGTTTGGTTATACGCAGCTCTGGACCGTGCCCATTATGTGCTTTTTGCTCATCGTGGTGCAGGAAACTTCGGCGCGCATGGGCTGCGTCACCGGCAAAGGCCTCGCTTCCCTCATACGCGAGCGCTTTGGCATCCGTCTCTCAACCCTCGCAATGTTTGCGCTTTTGATATCAAACATTGCAGTAACATTCTCGGAGTTCGCAGGTATCGCTTCAAGTATGGACCTTTTTGGCATCCCAACGTATGTTTCGGTACCCATCAGCGCTCTTCTCGTCTGGATTCTTACCGTAGGAGGATCGTATCGCCGTATCGAAAAGATCCTTCTAGCCATCAGCTGCATTTTTGTTACGTATGTAGTGGCGGGCATCCTCGCAAAGCCCGACTGGCTTGAAGCCCTTCGCGTCACCGCCATCCCGCAGATGTCCACCGACCCTTCGTATATCTCACTTTTGGTTGCGAATATCGGTACCACCATCAGCCCATACATGATGTTTCTTGTTGCATCAAACGTTGTCGAGAAGAACCTCGATACCAGCGACATTCCCGCGCAACGTGCCGACAATGTTGCCGGAGCTGTCCTGGCGGAGATTATCACCTGGTTTATCATGCTCACCACGGGAACGGTTCTCTTTCCCGCGGGAATTCGCGTAGATTCCGCCGCCGAAGCTGCAGCTGCTTTAGTGCCGCTTGCAGGTCAATATGCCTCTACACTCTTTGCCTTGGGCATGGTAGGCGCATCGTTTCTTGCCGCATGCGTTTTGCCCGGTATTACGGCAAGCGCCATCTGCGAAGCATTTGGATGGGAACGCGGTGCAGATCGGACCTGGTCCGAAGCTCCGCTCTATCATGGCATTATTACGTTAGTCTTGGTCATTTCGGCTATAGTCATTTTGATACCGGGTGTAAGCCTCTTTGGAATCATGCTTGTCGCCCAGGTCATAAACGGCATCCTGCTACCCGTCCTACTCATCTTTATGGTAGTTATTGCAGCCGATAGGCACATCATGGGGACGTTTGCCAACGGACGTGCGTGGAATTTACTCACGTGGTTCACTATCGTCACCGTTATCATTTTGACCGTTGTCATGTTTGTTTTGCAGGCCATGGGACTCTAGGGATTACTTTTTCGCAGATGGGCTTCCTTTAGAGGGTTTCTTTTGGATGGGTTTCTTTTGAGCCTGTCGCTCTTTTGCTGGCTGTCTCTCTTTTTGCTCCGGCTTAAAGAGACGCCTAATGCGCCGGATAAAACGCTTACGACGTTTATCGTTAGAGGAAATTACTACGTAGGTAAGAAACACGACAAGATATACCGAAGCCAAACCCATAACCCAAACAAGCGGCATTCTCCTGAGGATCATTTTAAAAACAAAGAGTTGTGCCGCTATAAAAAAGCAGGCTGCGATATTTTTAATCAGGCGCGGAAGCATCGACCGCTGAGAAAAGACTTCCTCAACGGCTTTCTTGATGCAATCTTGCCCCCTAAGCTCCTTGTATCTCTTGCGCACGGAAGAAATCTGCAACACAAAAGCCATGACACAGAGGCTAAATGCAGCAAAGACTATGAAAAAAAGAATGAGCTCTATGACCTCGTTGTCAAAAAACATTGCGGCTACTTACTTGCCTCATCAAACTCATCCTTAAAGGACGAGAACATCTTGCCCATGCGCCCCAGCTGCTTACCAAAGCTCTTTGCTGCGCCATCGGATGTCACTTGAGAAGAGGCTTTCTTCTTTGTCGATGAGCCCTTCTGCGATGTCGGCGCATACGTCTTCACGGGTTCCTGAGACACCGTGCCGCCAAGGCTCTTCTCGGCACTCGGTTCTTCAAGCGCAACGGCCTCGGCGGGTACCGGATCCGGTCGCGGTTCGGTAGCATCCTCGGGCTCGGTGGCGTCTTCAAGAGCCCGCTTTGCTTTGCCAAGCATACGTCCAAGCGAGCGTCCGCCTTTGACGCTTGCTTCAGACATTGCTTTACCTGCTTTTCCGGCAAGCTCGGAACCTTTGGCAACGGCCGCGGCATACCCTTCGCCCGCCTTACCGGCAAGACCTCCCGAAAGCGCCGCACTCTCCGCGTCGGCCGTAAGGATCATGGCGTCGTCACGATAGCCCAACACCCATTCGGGCTTAATTTCAAACGAGCCGATAAGAGCTGCGGCAGAAGATCCGCTATCCACCAGGAAGTTATTGACGTGGCCGGTAGCCGGATTGAAGTCTGCACCGCTGACAAAACCGAGCGTTTTGCCTGATTCGGTCACGGCTTGCATACCATGCCACATGATGCAGCGATCCCAGTCAAGGCCAAGACGCGCTATCGCCTTTTTATCCAGCGATCCTTCAGGCTGAGTAACCAGAAATCCCTTGTCAAATGTGGTCAGTGCATCAAAAGCAACGAACACGTCGTTGCGCTTTACCATACCTACAATATCGGGACGTTTGACCATTACGCCCACCACCTGCGGAAGGTCAGAGTCAAACACAATCACATGAATGCGTCCAAGTTTTGACGAACGCTGTTGCCCCGCTTCCTTATCCTTTTTATTCTGCTTTTTGGGAAGGTATACCTTAATACCTATAAGCTCGTTTGTTTTCACGCAAACCCTTTCGACAAAAACGGGGCGTCCATGGACGTCCCGTTCCAGTACATACTCCTTGAGCCGGTTAAACCCTAAAACTCAGTATGCTCGGCTTCGTGCTCTTCGCCGGCAACGGTTTCAATAGTTACCCCTTCGGCCTCGGAGGGGCTTGGGGCAACCTGAGCCGAAACGGAATCCGCCACAGCCTCAGCGCCGTTCTGCACCTGCTCGGAAGCGGAAGCGACCGCATCGGAAAGCGATTCGCGGAGCTGATCCATGCGCTCACGAGCCAGATCGACCTTTGCACGAAGCTCATCGGTCTTGGCATCAACCGTTGGGCGAACTTCGTCGATCTTATCGCTTACCACGCGAGAAGTGCGCTCATAGGAATCAAGTGCGGAATCCCATGCGTCATTTACTGCGTCAGCCGCCATTGCACGGGTTTCCTCACCTGGTCGCGGTGCCAAAAACAGACCTGCAGCTGCACCGGCTGCTGCACCAAAAATAGCCCCGGCTAAAAATCCGGCAGACTTCTTGCTCATGGGAACCTCCTATCAGAGCAGTATGTGCTGCTCTTCCGAAACGTACCGCTCACGCGCCTATCTCACAGGCCGTGGCCTCGGTACGTTAATCATACTCCAGTCATCGGGCAGGTCATCGTCAAACGACGTACCTTTGTGCGTATCTGCAATATCCACATGCTCTGCAGACGCAGAATCATCCTCAGCATCGGAAGCGGCAGCATCGGTAGCATCCGCAGTTCCCTCGTCTTCGTCTTCCTCCACGTATGGATAATCGTACGTTTCATCGAAACTCCGATCATCGGCACCTTCCGAGGTGGAATCGAGCTGCTCGTCATCGTACCAATCATCGTCAACGGCACCGTCTTCCGCATCAGACGACACCTCTCTATATTGATCGTCGTAAAATGTTGCGCGCGTTGACTCATTGGGGTTCACTTCGTTGTAGAAAGCGTCCTCAACGTCTTCCACGTCATAATCATGCTCACCGGACGCCTCATAAGCCGCTTCATCTACAAGTTCGCCCTCGGCAAACTCCTCGGCAACTTCGTCTCTCTCAGAACCCTCAAAAGATCCGTCTTCCTCGCCGATCAAAACATCGGAAGGCTGATCTTCTTCCGAAAGGTCTTCCTCAGACGCATCCTCACCGTCAACGCTTTTAACAAGCGCCACAAGGCCTTGCGTAATTGCCTCGATGTTTGGTTTGGGATCTTCCCCGTCTGCATAAGCCCAGTTCAAAATCCACGCCGCACTGGAAAGGGCTCCGGCCACCAGCACGTCATCGGGGCATGCGAGGCTTACCTCAAACAGACCGAGTTTCTCGTCAAGCGTTGTCGTACGACCGGACGTAATGTCTCCTGCCCTGTTTGTAAGGGCAAGAAGCTCCACCGCCACATGCTCAAGGAGGTGTGCCACTTCCGTGTCGGAAACGACATCGCCAAACTGAGGCGCCGTATCACCAAGACACACGTGCTTCTCGACCCCCGGCAAAAGATCCACAACGCGCCGCGTGCCAATAGCATCATCAGAGGTCATACGTGGTGCATCATCTGAAAGCTGAATCGTAGCGTCAAGGTTTTTTGGTCCTACGACAACCTTTTTTATGTGAATCAGCTCTGCCATGTCTCGTCCTCTTCCTGCTCAAATGAGAGAATTACTCATCATATTGTAGTCAAAAATTGCAATTTATATATAAGCTCATCCGTTAGCGGTCATTTTTTCCGCAGTGTCTTCACGTACGCCGGTCTTTTCTTCCAAAGTTTGCTGAGGCTCCGGCGCAATCACCCGTAAGAGCGACAGCCTGCGCCTGCGCATCATCTGTACGCGGAACTGCCAGCCGTCCTTTTCAAACGTGTCACCCGGCCGCGGAAGTCGGCCTGCAAGCTCAAGCACAAACCCTGCAATAGTTTCATACTCTTCCGAGTCCTCAACCGGCCATCCAAGCTCTGCCGCATCGTCAAGCGAGAAGCGGCCGTCAACCAGCCATTCCCTATCGCTTAACTGCGTAAGGTACTTGTTGTCGGGGTCAAATTCATCGGCAATTTCACCGACAATCTCCTCGACAATGTCTTCGACCGTAATGGCACCCGCGGTGCCGCCGTATTCGTCAACGACAATCACCATTTGGTCGCGAGAAGATTGCATCTCGGAGAGAAGCGGGATGATGTCTTTCGTATCAGGAATATAGTTTGCTGCACGGACATACTGCGCAATGTGCTTCTCGCCCGCATGTTCTTCAAGAATGGGCTCGATAATATCTTTTATGTGTGCAATTCCCACAATACGGTCAACGTTATCGTGGTAGATGGGAATGCGAGAATAGCCAGTCTTACGCATGACCACAAGCACCTCGGACAGCGTGGAGGTGTCTTCCATGGTAGTGAGGTCAACGCGTGGCACCATAACCTCACGCGCAACCGTATCGCCCATGTCAATAACCTCATGGATCATCGACTTCTCTTCTTCGGAGAGCTCGTCAGAGTCTTTAACAATATAGCGAAGCTCCTCCTCGGAAAAATCCTGGTGATCTTCATGCACGTCAATACCTAAAAGTTTTGCAATGCCGTTTGCAGAAGCTGAATTCAAAATAACAATGGGTTTTGCCAGCGTCATGAAGAAGCGGATAGGGCCAACAACTGCCTTGGAAACATTTTCCGCATTGGCAAGGGCTATTTGTTTTGGCACCAACTCTCCGATAACCGTTGAAACATACGAGAGTATCAGCGTAATAGCCACCACGGCAGTAGGGTGCGAAAAATCCGAAGGTACGCCCATGCTCGTAAGCCAGCTGCCAAGCGGAGTAGAAAGGCTTGTTGCGGCAAAAGCAGACGACGCAAAACCCACCAGCGTAATGGCCACCTGAATCGTTGCCAAAAACGGCCCGGAGTCATTGGTAAGGTCGAGAACTGCGCGAGCGCGCTCATCGCCCTCCTCGGCCTCCGGCTCAAGCGACGTCCTCCTTGCACTGACCACGGCCATCTCGGAAGCCGAGAAGTAGCCGTTCGCCAAGGTCAGAAGCAGTGTCACCAAAATACTTAACGCTACGTCCATATGTGGTATGGGCACCTGCCTAATCGAAGTTAAAAAGCCACGTAGGTATTGTACTCTACGTGGCTATTTCCTGATCAATTCTTTATAAAAGCGTAACTAATTCACGGACTCTTCCACTTTGCCGTTTGCTTCAGGTTTTTGCTCCAAGCTTTTACTGTACAAACTTTTGCTCTAGGCTTTTACTGTACGAGCTTTTCCACCTGGGCGCGAACGTCCTTCAAATCTTCCTCAGACGGCAGCCAACCGATGGTATATGCCTTGCCATATGGAAGAGTAAACTCGGCCTTCTCAAGCTCTTCTTCAACCATCTTGGGGCCAAGCGGCGCCCAGCCGTATGAGCCGAATGCAAAGCCAATACGATGCTCATTTTTAGGAGAAAGGCCTGTCATATATGTCAAAAATGCACTGACCGTGGGCAAGAACTTGGAGTTGAGCGTAGGGGACCCAACGCAAACATACTTGGAATCAAGGAAATGGTACATTACATTGGAGACGTGCGTCTCTTTAAGGTCGCAAAGCTGTACGGGAATGCCCTGTGTCAAAAAGCCATCCACCAGCGCATGAGCCATCTTGTCGGTTGAGCCCCACATGGAATCATAGACAACCAGTGCCTTTTCTTTCAGTGTTCCTGATGTCCATCCCTCATACGCCTCAATAATGTCTTTCACATGTGAGCGCCACGCAACGCCATGAGCGGGGGCGATAATATCTATGTTCTCCAAGCCAAGCTTTTTGACCGCCGTTACCGCCGAGTCTGCCTGGCGGCCATACGGCAGCACAATGTTGGCGTAGTACTTGCGCGCCTGTTTCATAACCTCGCAGTAATCGCTTTCATCGTCGAAGCGTGTGGAAGAAGCATAGTGCTGTCCAAATGCATCGTTGGAGAAGAGAATCTTATCGACGTCGGAGTAGGTAACCATATTGTCGGGCCAATGCACCATCGGCGTTTGCACAAAGTGAAGGGTGCGCTTGCCAATGCTCAGGGTGTCTCCCGTTTTTACGCCGTTTACCTCAAGGTCTTCTCCATAGAAGGCTTTAAGCTCTTTAACGCCCTGCGGAGCCGAGGCATACACGGCGGCATTTGGCGCCACCTTGAGAATAGCTGGCAGTGAGCTGGAGTGATCCATCTCAATATGGTTGCATACCACAACGTCAATCTTCGCCGGGTCAACAATGCTTTGGATGCGCTCGATAAGCTCATCTGTCATGGTGTACTTGACCGTATCGATAAGCGTGATCTTCTCGTCCAAAATAAGATACGCATTATAGGTAATGCCCTGCTCAGTGGTATACCCATGGAACTCCCGGGCGTTCCAATCAATGGCACCAACGGCATACACATCAGGCTTAATTTGTACTGCACTCAACATATGGTCTCCTCCGTAGAGTTTGGATGGCTGTTGCTATTGTAGCGGATAGCCTCAGGCTACATATTTCTGTTATTTTGAGCATAGCATTTGAGAAGCAATCATAAACTTTGACTTTTATACAAATTCAGTCTAACCTGTGCAAACCTGATAATTTTATAGGAGTTGCTTCTGATGTCTACCAAATCTACTCATTTCAACACCACCGCAGAGACGAGTACTACTATCGGAACATCTCCTTGGAAACTTCTTGGCACTCTGATTGCTCCATATAAGGGTTTAGCGGCTCTTACCTTGCTTACCCTTCTCTGCGATATCGTGGGTCTGCTCTATATCCCAACTGAATTATCGGCACTTATAAACGCAGCGGTCACCAACCACGATGCGGCAGCGCTTACCTCTCATGGTATCCGCATGCTTATAGCAGCGCTTTTGGGATCCGGCGGTTGTATTGTCTCTTACTGGTTTGCCTCGCGACTTGCTGCGCGCATTGGTCGCGACCTGCGTATGGCCGTATACAAACACTCACTTGAATTTTCAGGCTCAGATTTCAACCGCTTTGGCACAGGTTCAATGATTACTCGGACCCTCTCCGATGCCAACGTGGTTCAACAAACCTTTCTTATGTGTTTTATCATGATGTTTCCGGTGCCGGTTACCTGTATCGTATCTGTTTTTCTTGCCTTCTCAACCGACGCTGCAATGGGATGGATCCTTCTCGCCGTTATCGCAGTGTCCCTGATTGTGAGCGCTATTGCGGTAAAGATATCGGCGCCAATCTTTGTTGTTATGCAAAACTTTATCGACGGAATAAATGCCCGTCTGAGAGAATCAATCACCGGCGTGCGCGTAATCCGTGCTTTTGGTAAAGAAACATACGAGCGAGCCCGTATGACAAAGGCGTTTGAGGATTACGCAAGTCACGCCATCCGCGTAAATTTAATCTTTGCCGTAACGGATTGCACGACATTCTTCTTGATGAACGCCGTTGAATCTCTTGTTATGTGGGCCGGTGCCAATCGCGTGGGTATTCACGCCATGCAGATTGGTTCTATCTCGGCTCTCATTGAATACGCCATGTTGATTATGTTCTTTATGATGATGGCTCAGTTTGCCATGCTTGAGATTCCACGCGCCCTCGCCTGCCTTGAGCGCTCGGCCGAAGTCCTAAACCAGAAGCCCACTATTGCGGACGGATCGTCTAAAACGGTATCTTTTAGCCAAACGGATGAGGTTGCTCACTTTGATCACGCAAGCCTCCGCTTCGACGATGCCGATGAAGATACCCTGCAAGACCTGTGCTTTTCGCTGAAGCGCGGTCAAACTACCGCAATCATTGGCAACACCGGCTCTGGTAAGTCTACCATCGCAAAGATGCTGCTTCGCTTTAGCGACGTAACAGAAGGACGCCTTACCTTTGGAGATGCCGACATACGTGATCTTCCACAGGCAGAGCTCCGCTCTCACATTGCGTACGTGCCGCAAAAAGCGTGGCTCTTCTCGGGAACCATTGCCGAAAACCTGCGCTTTGGTGATGAGTATGCAGACGATGCCCGTCTGTGGCATGCCATTGACGTAGCGCAGGGAGCCTTTGTCCATGAGCTTGAAGACGGACTTGATACATCGGTTGCGCAAGGTGGCACAAACTTCTCCGGCGGTCAGCGCCAACGCTTGGCTATTGCCCGAGCCTTGACGCGTCATGCCGACCTCTATATATTTGACGACTCATTTTCCGCACTGGACTATAAAACTGATGCCACTCTGCGACATGCGCTCAAAGATGAGCTTGCTCATGCGGCAGTGCTTATCGTCGCACAACGAGTGAGCACCATCCGCAATGCCGACCAGATCATCGTTCTTTCTGACGGTTGCATCGTCGGTTTGGGAACCCATGATGAGCTTATGCGGACGTGCCAAACCTACAAAGACATATCCGATTCTCAAACCAGAGGTGGTGAACAGAATGTCTGACGAGAAGCGCAATGAGACCGAAGCTACCCATACATCTGCGGATACGTTAGATGCACCCGCCGGCACGCCTGACGAAGAACTTGAAATCCCCGCCGACGCAGCAAAAACGGCTCGTCGCCTCTGGAAGGCTGCCGCCGGAAATCGCTGGCGCCTCATAACCGCTGCCTTCGCCGCGTTGGCGTACGTCTTCTTTACGTTGGCAGCTCCCGCTTACTCCGCAAAACTCGTGGACATCCTCTGGAAGAATATCCAGGCTGCATGGGATTTAGGCACAACATACCAGGTTAGCTTTGAAACCGGTGGTCGAGAGATTCTCATACTCTTGAGCATCTGGACTTTGGCCTGGGCATTTTATACGGCGCAGTCCCTTGTCATGGCAAGCTTTGCCGAACGGCTCAATCTTGTGCTTCGCAGGCAAATTGCCGAGAAGATCGGACGTTTGCCACTCTCATACTTTGATGCACACCGCCCCGGCGACACCATCTCGCGTGCCACAAATGATCTGGATAAAGTCTCCGAAGTGCTCCAACGCGGTCTTCTCCAGATTATTATTTCCACGACTACCCTCATCGGCGCAACCGTCGTGCTTGCTCTCTACAGTCCCTTTGTAGCCGGTATTTTCTGTATTTTTGCCGCAATGAGCTTTTTTCTCACCAGGATTGTCAGCAACCGGACGCTTCGCGCAGCCGCCAAGCGGCAAGCGGCCACCGGCGAGCTCACTGGTCGTGTTGAGGAAGCCTATTCAGGGAGATTTGTAATCAAGGCGTTTGGACATGAGAGGTCAAGTTACGAAGACATCGCATTGGCCGCTGAGGCGCTTGCTCGCGCCAGCGAACGTGCGGACTTCATTACCAATGCAATCAGTCCAGCCATTCGCTTCCTGACCCGCCTTGCGCAGGTTGTCATCGGACTCTTTGCCGGCGGTATGCTCATCTCAGGCCAACTGAGCGTAGGCGTATTCCAAGCTATCTTCCAATATCTCACCCAAGCAACCGAACCTCTTACGCAGCTTTCTTTCACGGTCAATATGCTGCAGGGAGCTCTTGCCGCGGCCGAACGTGTCTTCAACCTTCTTGATACTTCCGAGATTGTAGCCGACCCGCAACTTCCCACCGCCTTACCTGATCCCGTACGCGGACGCATTACCTTTGAGCACGTCCGTTTCGGATACGACAAGAACAATCCCCTGATGCATGATGTTAATCTCGTAGCTCATCCGGGACAGAAGATAGCCATCGTTGGCGCAACGGGTGCCGGTAAGACCACCCTCATCAATTTGCTGATGCGCTTCTACGAGATAAACGGCGGGCGCATCACGCTTGACGGAATAGACACGCGCAATCTGGCACGCACCGATCTTCGACGCCAGTTTGGCATGGTCTTACAAGATACGTGGCTCTTTGACGGCACTATTGCCGAGAATATCGCTTACGGAAAACCCGATGCAACTCGAGAAGAAATAGAGGCAGCAGCCCGTGCCGCCCACGTAGATTTCTTTGTACGCACGCTTCCTCATGGCTACGATACGCAGCTCTCCAATGATGCGGAGGCCATAAGCCAAGGTCAAAGACAGCTTCTTACCATTGCACGCGCCATGCTCACCGATCCGGCAATCCTCATTCTTGACGAGGCAACTTCATCGGTCGATACTCGCACCGAACAGGCAATTGTTCGAGCAATGGAAGCCGTCATGGAGAACCGAACGAGCTTTGTTATTGCTCACCGCCTCTCCACGATTGTAGATGCCGACCTCATCCTTGTAATGGATCACGGAGATATTATTGAGCAGGGCACGCACAGTGAGCTTCTTGATGCCGACGGTACATACGCTGAGCTTTATCGCAGCCAGTTTGCTTGAGTTGGCGCCGGTGTACTTGCTTATAGCGCGGCCGCAATAGCACGGCGAATAAAATCTGAGCGGTTGACTCCTTTTGCCGCAATCGCCTGAAGCATTGCTACAGGGAGTTTGACCGTCACCGGCTTCAACTCCTGATTTGGATGAGGAGGACGGCCAGGAGAAATGTTGATGAGCTGACCCTCCCACGTGTCGTTTTCCCACTCATCGGCAAGTCGTTCAAGTTCCTCGTCTGTAATTTCACTGCCATCATATAACGTGTGTTTCATGAAAATCTCCTATCTCTTCCCTTGGATTTCGGTTAAAAACTTTCTAGAAGGGGGCGTCATAGCATGGTAAATCATCCAACAGGCGTTTTTAGGAAGAGCAATCATCTCTATTAATCGTGATTTACCGTCATACCCCAACGCCATCGTTTCAAAAGGATGTGCGCAATGTGTCCTTGATGCATACGTAAAAGCATTCTCCCATGCGTCCAATACATCCTGTTCCGTGAGCTCTGGATGACGCTCCATGATCCTTTTGTGAACAATTACATCCATAACACCCACTCTCTCAATACTTTCATACTCCTATATCTTACCGGTAAATGTAATACCGATATTGTATTACATTTACAGACACATGTGTATAATAAGACAGCTAAAAGCGTATCAAAAGCAGCTTCGGATAAAACTCTTCTGCTAGTTTGCATGGAAATCTTATCCGAAGTTACTACTAGGTAATTGTGTTTTCGCTTAAAAGCTTGTTTGTCCTCTATTGAAGTGAGGCTTTAAGGTCATCGACATACTTCTTGAGATTATCTCTAAGTCCCTTAAGATATTTGATAAGGTCTTCTCGGCCAATAATCCTCTTGTTTTTAATTGAATCAAATTGACTTTTTTGTTGATTGTATGACTCTATCTGAGTATCCTTCACTTGCTGAAATGTCTCTTCGTTGAAGAGAACGGTATCTCTGAGCGCATCCTCATATTGGGCAAAATAATCCTCAATAATCTTGTAGTACACCTTTAAGTAGTCTTCATATGTCTGTATGGATTCGATTGTTTGATCCGATACATCTTGTGGCTCGAATACTCTCTTGCCATCATCATCTGATTCACTTTCTTCTTTCTGCTTATTCTCTTCTGCTGGTTTACTTTCCTCTTTTGGCTTTGCATCTTCCGTCGGCGTATTAACCTGCTTTTTTTGAGATGTTGAGGAAGAAGAGCTTGTAGTCTGTGCAGGAGTTACGGTATTGGTTGATTTCCCAAAGTCCATTTTGTCAAACCATGCCCAAGCAATAGCAACCACTATCAAAGCTGCTATAAGTAAATACCACCAAAGGTAAACTGACTTTATATCATTCTCATCCCCGTTTTCTTTTTTACTCACTTGAGCATCCTCCTCAAAAAATACGCCACTCCACCGGCCTATACATCTTTAGGGCAAGATTCTCTGAAGATACCCCCCCCCCCGCATATTTTTGTCAAGTAGCAGGAAAGACGCTTCCGCGAACGGTATGACTTTGGCTCTGTACGCTAAAGCTTGGATTGCGGATAAATATGAAATTGACGTACCTTATAAAACTAAGTACGTCTAAGCAGCCAGGCGTATATAAAGCAAAGTCTAAGCGCGCTCGGAAAGCAACACCAGCGACGCGCTAGTTGGCGCAACGCCGGAGTGCCGCTCGGATATCAGCCACAATAAGTCCCGCCTCAAGGCGATTTTCATGCAGAAGCGTATCTGCCTTGAAGCGATCATAGAAGCCCTTCTTGATGCCGTAATTAAGCACGTGTTTGTCAGAATTGCCAAAGTAGGAGGCAAGAGTTTGTCCCCAGCCACCTTCAAGCTGTCCGTCTTCAAGCGTCACAAAGATGTCATGGTTCACTGCCAGATTATCAAGCAGCTCACTGTCGAGGCCGGAGGCAAAAAGTGGGTTCACCAGGGTTACCTCAAAGCCGAGGGATTCACGAAGGATATCAGCGGTCTTCTCGCCCATATTAAAGAGGCTGCCTAAACCAAAGATTGCTATCTTAGAGCCACGACGCACTACCTCAGAGCACAGATCATCATAGGACTTGCGCACGGGGCCTTTGGCGTGGCGGACGGGACCACCGGGAACCTGGATAAAGACCGGGTGCTTCTCTTGGTCAAGACCCCAATGAAGCATCGCAAGGTACTCTTCGGCATTCGTTGGCGCAAGGTAGGTGATGTTGGGAATGTTGGCAATCATCGGAATCGTCCAGAGCGACGCATGCGTCACATCACTCATGCCCCACACCGAACCGGAATTGCCTACGATTACCGCAGGATTGTCGTTAACCGCAAGGTCTTGACTCAGTTGATCGTATACGCGCTGTTGAAAGGTGGTTGAGGAACCCCATACCACGTGCGCGCCCGCATGAGCCGCACCGGAAGCAATGGCAACAGCTGTCTCTTCCGCAATACCCACATCAAGATAATGCTTACCCATGCGCTCCCTGCGCTCAGGCGACATGCCCAACGCAAACGGAACGGCAGATGCAACAACCAGGAGATTCTCGTCCGTCTCAGCGCGCTTGAGCAGATACTCACCGGCAAGATTGGCATACGACTCAGGGGCGGGGCCGTCACTTAGGCTCTGACCGGTGGCAATGTCAAAGGGACCGTGCCAATGCCACGCCTCCTCGTCTTTAAGCGCAGGCTCGTATCCCTTGCCCTTGAGCGTGTTGATGTGCACCACTACAGGATGGTCTATATCTTTTACCTGCTTAAATGTGGCGATAAGAGCCTCGGTATCGTTTCCGTCATTAACATAAACATAATCAAGACCCATAGCTTTGAAAAGGTTGTCAGGCGCGGCTCCGTTGGATTCTCGCAACTCTTTGAACCGGTCATACATGCCACCGTGGTTCTCAGCAATGGAGCGCTGGTTATCATTGAAGACGATGATAAAGTTTGAGTTAAGCTCGCCAGCCACGTTCAAGCCTTCAAGCGCTTCTCCGCCAGACATTGAGCCGTCGCCAATCACGACAACGATGTTCTCGTGCCCGCCGCGTAAATTACGGGCTTTCGCAAGTCCAAGCGCAAGGCTGATGGAAGTAGACGTGTGTCCTATCTTAAAGAGATCGTGCGGAGTCTCATCAGGGTCCGTATACGGTGAGACATCGTCGTAGTGCTCAGGATTCGTAAACGCTTCTTTACGGCCGGTCAGCATCTTATGCGGATACGTTTGGTGGGATACATCGTAGACAATGTGATCGTGCGGGGAATCAAATACCGTATGTAGTGCAACGCTAGCCTCTACCATGCCAAAGTTAGGGCCAAAGTGGCCGCCATGCTTAGACGCACGGCTCAAAAGTGCTGCGCGGATTTCATCAACAAGGCCTTGGCGGCCTGTTTCATCAAGTTTTTTAACATCTTCAGGATTATTGATCTTCTCGAGATACATGCGAGACCTTTCTGTATGCTGGGATGCTAAAGGTTAGTACCCCACACACGGCCACATTATACGAAAGGCTCTGAAGCTCAATCAAAATCGAACTTCAAAGCGGCGCTCATCAACTATGGGAGCAAGCTCACGTTTCTCGTCAATATGATACCTGAGCGGTCGATGCGCATAAGACTTTGCAAACCCTTTGAACCAGAGGCCTATTTGTTCGTCCGTTCCCTGCAGCTCCATGGAAACACTGCCGTCGAACTCGTTTTTTACCCAACCGGTACAGCCCACGCGGTCTGCCACTATCTGCGATGTCCAACGAAAACCGACGCCTTGGACCTCTCCACAAAAGCGCAGAGCCAACCTGCGCGTTCCCGGTACGAGCTTCTGACCGTCGGGTCGCTTGTCATTGTTGCCCCGAGAGCTCATATCCCCGTCTTTGTTTTGACCAAAGTTGAATATGCCCGGCATACGCATGTCCGTTCTTCGCGGTTTGTTTGGTTTCATTACCTCATACACATACCATATCACCGATTTCGTACGTACGCTCTTGCGCCAAACCACCGTCTTGCATTTTATGCGCGTCTTTATGCCAGTGCGTTTCTTTTGGCTCCTGCGTATGTGATAAGGAAATAAACGACAAAACCCGCAAGAGTCAGCGCTGCAACAGGCCAGATAGCAGGCTCAATATCAGCTTGAAACATCGCCTGTCCCATAAAGCGGATAACGTTCAGTCCAAAGATGGCGTGAATAACCGTAAAGATTCCCGGCAAGATAAAGTTGAACAGCACGCCCATAAGCAGGCTCTTTGAAAGCATTTGCGGTGAGGCGCCCAACTCAACAAGCTTGTGGTACCTCTCGCGGTTATCGGCAGCCAGTGACAGCTGTTGTATTGCCAAAATAACCGAAGCAAAGACCAAAAGTACGACCGCATAAAACGCACATGTGAAGATAAGCGCGCCAAAAATACCCGGAATATCATCCGTTTGCACACCGCCTTCAAATGCCATAGCTCCAATCTGATCGTGCAGGACCACTGCAAACACAAACATGCACATACCAACTGAAGAAAGAGCTGCCGAGCAGGTCATCGCCTTTGAAGCATTACGTGCCACACCTTCGGTCTGCCGCACCGTAAACGCCGTCAGGCCTCGATACCACACGGCGGGAATATGCTTAATAAGACGCGGTAGCAACACCAGTGTTGCTCGAAATATAAAAAACGACCCAAAAATGGCGCACGCACCCAGCGGGATCATGAGTCCCAAAAAGGCCACGGGAACGTTTGCGCAAACCACATACACAACGCTTACCAAAGCCACGCCAAAAATCAGATCCACAATCGCCCGACCAACCGAAATGGGTTTGGAGGAATCGCTCTCCTTTTTTGCACTCATCATCCGGAGGAGCGTTGACTTGCGTAGTACGCGCCGACTTCCCCGGGACAGTACCAGAATCGTCAATACAAATACGACGATAGTCACTGCCGTGCCAAGCGGCGAGAAGACCATAACAAAACGCACCGGCAACCGATATGCCCATGCAACAATCATCTCAACGAAAGGTGAAATGAGAACGCCCAATATAAGTCCGGCCGCAAGTGCGCTTCCCGCAACAATGGCGGTCTCAAGCCGCAGCACGCTTGTAACGTTGCGCTTCTCAAGGCCGGCCAGCTCATAAAGGGCAAACTCCGGCAGCCGGCGGCGAATAAGGAACTTATTGGCATACGAAGCGACATTCAAAAACACCAAAAGCGGCAATATGCCAAAGGCCAAGCTGTAATTCGCTTCTGCCACGAAAAGTCCCCGAACCGACTCATCCGTAACCAGTTTGAAGAGGTAGTCTCCGGATGCGGCATAGGAGTACATGAGGCAAGCGCCCGCTGCAAGGGCGGCAAAGTACACGCCAAAGTCGTTTAGATTACGCCTCACGTTACCGATTGCAATTTTTGAAAGCAGACTCATGCCATCACGCTCTTTTCCAGACCTTTGGCTCTTCTCGCCATCTGAGAGTATCAAGTGTTTTTATCATGTGCCACAAAGAGCGGACGTGCCATAGAACTAACTTACAAAAAGGTGACGTTTTCGTAAGAATGGAGCACCCGTTTTCCGGATGCTCCATCGAGTCGTTTATGTATTGATGTAGACTCAGCGCAGATACCAGCCGTTTTACTTCACTGCGGGCTTAGCGTAGGTACTGGACGTCGGTGCGAGTGTTGGACGCTGGCGCAAGCAATTGGCTCTTAGCCCGTGGCCCGCTCTTATCGCTCTCCCGCCGCGCGGCGCTCTGCATACTCGGCGGCCAACTTGGCTTGGATGTCGTGAGGAACCTGCTCATACCCCGAGAGTTCCACCTCGTACTCACCGGTACCACGCGAAAGAGAGCGCAGGCGCGTGGCGTAATCGGTTACCTCGGCATACGGGACGGTTGCCTCAATGGTAGTTTGCCCAAGTGCCGTGCCCGTACCGGCATTCATGCCTTCCACGCGGCCTCGAGACGCAGAAACGTCACCCATCACAGATCCGGCATAGCTGTCGGGAACGGTAATCCTAAGATGTGCCATCGGCTCGAGAAGTACGGGCTCTGCCTGATCGATAGCCTTTTGGAAACCAATGCGGGCGGCCGTCTTAAATGCCATCTCGTTGGAGTCGACGGGGTGATAGCTGCCTTCGTATACCGCAACTTTGATGTCGATCATGGGATACCCCGCCAGCACGCCCTCACGCATGGTTTCCTGCACGCCCTTATCGATGGCAGGAATGAAGCCGCGTGGAATATGGCCTCCCACCACTTCATCCACAAACTCGTATCCTGCATCGGGATTAGGCTCAACGCGAAGCCAGCAGTCGCCATACTGTCCGGCACCACCGGTTTGCTTCTTATGGCGACCTTGCGCGCTTGCCACACGACGAATGGTCTCACGATAGGGGATGCGGAGCGCCACCTTATGGGCGCCTACACCGGCACGGGATTCCAAGCGATCAAGCAGCACGGCTACCTGCGCCTCACCAATGGCAGAGACGACCGTCTGACCGGTATCCTCATCACGTTCAATGCGAAGCGTGGGATCTGCGGCAGCAGCCTTCTCCAAAAACGCGAAGAGTTTGCCTTCCGCACCACGCTCATCAGGTTCAATGGCAATGCGATAGAGCGAGTTGGGGAAGCGGAACGCCGCAGCTTCAACCTTACCTGTCGCAGAAAGCGTATCTCCCGTCAGCGCTTCAAGCTTGGGAACCACCACGATGTCTCCCGCAGCGGCACGGGCCACATCGGTGGTCTCACGGCCGCACATACGGTACAGATGCGAAAGACGCTCGGCCTTACGTGTACGTGCATTGGTGAGCTCAACACCCGGTTGGAGTGTTCCCGCCAATACTTTCAGGAACGTCAAACGACCGTTCTGAGGATCCTGCAGCGACTTGAAGGCAAACGCAACGGGACGCTCGTCATCCGGAGAAATATCGAGCTGCTCGCCATTCACCAACGGAATGCGACCAAAATCAGCCATCTGCGGGAACCAGCCCTCAACGGCGTCCATAAAGGCGATAACGCCTTCCTCGCGTACACACGAGCCGGCAAATACCGGTACAAACACGCGATCAACCAGCGCTTTATTGAGCAAACCTTCAAGCTCTTCCTGAGTGATTTCGCCGCCGTCAAGATAGCGCATCATGAGCTCATCGTCGGCTTCAACCACCAGCTCGGTCAGAGCGGCGCGCGCGTCGGCTGCAGCGGCAGCGTATTCCTCTGGTATATCTTCTACCACCGGTTTCCCGTCCACAAGATGGCGAGCTTTCTGGTGTACGACGTCAATTACGCCACTAAACGCCTCGCCGGAGCCCATGGGGATTGTTACGGAGCCCAACTTGTTGCCAAAGCGCTCACGCAAGAGCTCCATGGCCGTATTGTGATCCGCATCCGGGCGATCAAGACGGTTGATAAAAATGGCGCGCGCCAGGGAAAGATTCTCGGCGGCATACCAGAGCCGCGTAGTGATGGTACCGGGACCACTTGCCGCATCAACAACAAAGACGGCAGTCTCACCGGCACTCATTGCAGCATATGCGTCACCGACAAAATCCGGATAGCACGGTGCGTCCAACACGTTGATGCGCGTATTTTTCCAAGCCACGGGCGCAATAGTAGTGGAAATGGAAAATCCTCGTTCGGATTCCTCGGTATCGTAATCAAGCGTGGGCTTGGTGCCTGCGTGGCCGCCCAAACGGGTCGTGGTACCCGTCAGGTGCAACATTGCCTCCGCAAGCATGGTCTTGCCCACGCCGCCTTGGCCCACCAAAACCACATTCTTAACGCGCTCAACACCTTTTTCGGCCATGATGCCTCCTCTAACTGCGGTAGCAGCCGAGAAGGGCGCGTACTATAACAACACGCAAACCTGCCGGCACACCACCGAACAAGAAAACCTCTAGCTTTTCTACCGTAAAGCATTGCCACGCCGGAAGCACCTACATATCGACGAGTGACAATCACCTCGTCAAAATGTTTTGCCGTAAGTTGTTCTTCTCGCTGTGTCTTAGCTGGTAGAAGATGGTATTTGAAAGAGCGATAAGAACCTCTTGCTGCAAGCCGCAACACGACTCCTCGGCGAACGGTATGTGCGATAAAAAATACGGCGCGGAGTGCGCGCCGTATCAAGAACGTCCTGTTGCGGATTCTTACCTCAGAGTAACCTCGGGATTGTCTTTGGTAACGATTGCGGAGGCTACAATTTCCGCATGCAAGTATGTTGTCAGAAGTTCTGCAAGATCGTCCAAAGCCTTCTGAAGATCTTCTCTGCGCCCCTCCTCTACGCATTCCATGGCGATAAATGCATTTGGCGTGTTGTCCTGCATCTGTGTTCGCTGACCATCGCGCCAGTTCCAACACCTGCACACTACGCCTTCGCCGTCATAATATGCAAGCTCTCCCGGAAGCGGAGGTTCGTCACAATCAGATCCAATGGGGCGGAAAGGTTCATCGCCCTTCATAATACCCACGTGTAGATCTCCCACGAATGCGTCGATATTCTCGACACCTATGGGAAACGCATACCTGAGCGAGATTGCATTTGTAATGTCTACCGACGGAACGATAGACCCCACCGGCGTATCATGCAACACACGCTTTAACAGCGCCTCTATGGCACAGCGAGCACCTTTTTTGGTGGGAAACTTCTGATATGCCTGACGCCACACTTTTACCACGTCATTTGCGGAGATGGGCTCATTGGGAACATACTTTGTAGCCTGCTTATTTGCCTCGGCAAGTATGTCTTTAATTTCGTTTTTCTGAATCTCCGTCAGATTGTCCTCTTTCAGGCCGCGCACAGAAAGAACCGCAATCGCCGCTTCCGGAAACAAATCCCAAAAATCTTTGTCCGTTATAAACTTCTGCATCTTGTTTCCTTTACTCGTATGCCGCAGGTTTGCCCATTGTACCACCGGCACACCACCTCGGTAGAGCTTCTTGCCTCAAACAGAGTGCACGTACGCTGCGCACACAAAATACGGCCGGCCGAGAAACCCGACCGACCGTATGAACGGCGTTTTATATAAACGCAGCTTTTATTAGCTCAGTACCAGCATGAAGACCGTCAGTACGACAGCGACAAAGACTCCGATGATAACCAGAAGTTTTGCTGCCCACTTGAGCCATGTCTCGTATGGAATGCGAGCAAGTGCAAGACCGCCCATAATGAAGCCGCAGGTTGGTGTAAACAGGTTTACAAGACCATTGGCTGCAACGTTGCACATAATGGAGGTCTCCACCGACCAGTTGAGGCCGGAAACGATTGGTGAAACAATCGGTGCGGAAAGCGCGGCCAGGCCGGAAGAAGACGGCACCAGGAAGCTGAGGCCAATATGAAGGATGTAATCCAAGAACCCAAAGAGTGCCGCAGGCATACCGGACTGTGTCAGAGCAGTAACCGAAGCCTGAACCATCCAGCTGCCGAGTCCTGTCTGTGACATCAGTACCGCCGTTGCACGAGCAAGTGCGATAACAACGTTAACGGAAACCATGTCGCCAATGCCGGAGATGATGGTTGTTGCCATCTTTGAGCGATCGGTCATACCGACTATACCAATGATGATGCCCATGAGCATAAACCATGTTGCCGCATCATCAAACCACCAAGAACCAAGCGCATTGCCGGTAAGGATAGACGTCCACGCAAGTCCGTCTGCGATGGACTCGTTGAGGTCGCCCCAAGGGATAAAGCCAAGGATCATGACAACAAAGGTAAGCGCAAAAATAATCATGCAGACTTTCTGCCTGCCGGTAAGCTTCTCTTCATCGCTAATTTCCATATTGCCGTACGCTTTCTGGCATTCGGAAAGCTGATCGGCCGTCAGGATTGAACCCTTTGTTTCAATAACATGCCTTGCGTATTTTGTAACACCAACTACGGAAATCAGATAGGTGCCAAGCCATAAAATGACGCCCTCAAGATAGAGGATACCCATGTTAACCTCAACGCCCGCTGAACGTGCTGCGTCAACGGCAGCACCGGTAGCAAAGGGGTTGATAGTTGAGCCAAGAACGCCTGAACCGGCGCCGAGCAATACGGTAGCTGCACCAACCACGGGATCCATTCCGGCGGCCGTCATCGTAGCCGCAAGCAGAATGTAGAAACCAACGGTTTCCTCACCCATGCCGTAGGTTGTTCCGCCTACCGAGAACAAGAACATCAGAACCCACACAAGGACGAGCTCCTTGCCCTTGAGCTTCTTAACAAGAACATGGATTCCTGTTTCCAGAGCGCCGGTTGCATTAACCAAGGCCAGGAAGGCACCCAAGCAGAATACGAAGCCAATGACTTCGCCTGCATTATGGAAGCCAGCAATCGGAGCCATAAGAATTTGCTGGAAAGTGGCTCCCGCAACTGCAGCCTGCTCGCCCTCATCCGTTATATACGGCTGACCGTTGGTAAGCCACGTGCAGATTGCAACAAAGAGCAGTACAAGAAGAAGTATGCCGTATGTGCCAAGGCGCTTCTTCGTTTTTTGTTGTACAGACATATGAATCACATATCTCCCTCGAGTCGTTGCTTGGGAGACTTACAAAAGCAATTCTCCCAAGCACGACCACAGTAGTTCTGTTGTTACTTCAAGGTTGCGTACATCACAGCCTTGATGGTGTGCATACGATTTTCAGCCTCTTCAAACTCACGAGCCTGGTGACCCAGGAACACGTCGTCAGTAACTTCCATAGCCTCAAGACCATACTTCTGATAGATGTTCTCGCCAATGGTTGTGTGACGATCGTGGAAGCTTGGCAGGCAGTGGAGGAAGATGGCCGTTGGCTTAGCAGCTGCCATAACCTCCTTGTTGACCTGATACGGACGAAGCAGCTCAATGCGCTGAGCCCAAAGCTCTTCAGGCTCACCCATAGACAGCCAGATGTCGGTGTACAAAACATCCGCATCCTTGGCGCCAACTTTAACGTCATCAGTAAACTCAAGGACGGCATGCGTCTCTTTGGCGATTGCCTCGCACTTGTCGATAAGCTCCTGCTTAGGCATAAGCTCTTTTGGACCACAAGCGCAGAAATGCATACCCAGCTTGGCGCAGACAACCATCAGTGAGTTGGCTACGTTATTGCGAGCGTCACCGAAGAACGTCAGCTTACGTCCGCGAACATCGCCGAACTCTTCCTGAACCGTCATGATATCTGCGAGCATCTGTGTGGGATGGAAATCGTCGGTGAGGCCATTCCAGACGGGAACGCCGGAATACTTTGCCAGATCCTTAACAACTTCCTGGTCAAAACCACGATACTCAATACCGTCAAACATACGGCCCAATACCTTTGCGGTATCTTCCAAAGACTCCTTCTTGCCCATCTGAGAGGAGCCGGAGTCAAGGAAGGTGACTCCCATGCCCAAATCCCTTGCGCCCACTTCAAAAGCGCAGCGCGTACGAGTTGAAGTCTTTTCGAACAGAAGGACAACTTGGCGACCTTTAAGCCAGCTGTGATCTACGCCGTTGCGCTTCATGTTCTTAAACTCAACCGATAAGTCCAAGAGATAACGAATCTCGTCGGGCGTATAGTCAAGTAGTGTCAGAAAACTCCTGCCACGAACATTAACTCCCATAACATTCTCCCTTTTAATGAATATACGTGCAGTTTATTCGGCGCGAACCAGTGGCATTGACATGCAGCGAGGGCCACCACGACCACGGGACAGCTCGGCGCTTGGAATGCTCAAAACGTGAACGTCATGCTCCTGGAGGATGCGGTTCGTCACGTCATTGCGCTCGTATACAACTACGGTACCAGGCGCAATAGCCAAAGTGTTGGAACCGTCGTTCCACTGCTCACGCTGAGCTGCGATCATATCGTTGCCGCCGCAGGTAATGAGATCCACGTCATCCACTTCAGTGTATTTGCAGAGAACATCATGCAGCGTAGCGTCGACCTCACGGACGTTCAGACGGTGACCATTGGTGCCCGGAGTAATCTCGAAGACCTGAAGCGGTCCCACGATCTCTGGGTGAACGGTGTACTTGTTGTAGTCAATTGCCGTGAAGACGGTATCCAAGTGCATGAATGCCCTGGAAGAAGGAATAGCAAATGCAAGAACTGTGCGAATCGTACAATCCGGATCCGCAAAAAGATTAATCGAAAGAGCTTCAAGAGCCTCGGGGCTTGTGCGCTGTGAAACGCCAACGGCCAAGACCTTGTCATTGAGGTTAAGGATATCGCCGCCCTCAATGTTAAAGAACGCAGTACGCTTTGTGTAAAGCGGAGTGCCTGTGTAATCAGGGTGATACTTGAAGATGTAATCCGCATAAATCGTCTCGCGGTTACGGGTTGGGAAGCGCATCTTATTCAGCGAGATGCCCGATCCAATGGAACCAAATGGATCGCGAGTAAAGTACAGGTTGGGCATCGGATCGACAATCAGCTTCTGCTCAAAGGAAGCCATGTCAACCAGTGAGTGATTGCGCTCAACGTCGTAGCACTCCTTAAGGTTGATTCCTTCCATCGTCTTAAGGATGAGTTCTTTGCCTTCAAAATTCTCAGTCAAATACGAGAGTAGCTTCTGCTGCCACTTTTCTGTGTGAATGCCGCCCTCTTCGAGCCACTGCATCAGGAACTGCTCTTTAAGCTCAGGATGAAGCCTGAGGACATCCGTCATGAGGTCTTCAAGATACACAACTTCGACACCATTGTCGCGAAGAAGCTGAGCAAACGCGTCATGCTCTTCCTGTGCAACTTTTAGGAATGGAATATCATCAAAGAGCAGCCTTTCCATTGACGCCGGGGTGAGGTTGAGAAGTTCCCTACCAGGGCGGTGAAGCAACACCTTTTTAAGCGGTGCGACTTCACTCCGCACACTAATTCCTTTCATGGTTTTCCTCCATTTATTACAGGTTTATACGAACTCTACGTGCATGGTGCGCATAACGTCCGCGCGTATATCACCTCTACTCCATAGACCTCCTCTTCTCATGGCAGACTAAAAGGTGTCTCCACAAAACGTGCCCTAGCTGCCGGACAAAAAACCTTTCGCACCCCTACCCTAATGCATTGCCATAAAAGAAACACCTGCGTATCGCCGAACGCGATGTGCAGGTGTTCTTATAATTTTGGACCAAGGGGCCTTATCGCCATATAACTGCTGGTAGAAAGTCCGTCTTAAAAAATCAAAAGGGTTTTGGAATAAAAAATTAAATTACGACTCCTCGGCGAACGGTATCTGAAAAGAGGATGGCTCCTATGCCGGCAAAGATAAGCGATGTGCATATCATGCCCACATTAAGAGGTGTTTCACTCATCAATGGACCACCGTTCATCATGCTGGCAAACGACGGAAGCGCAAAGAGCACAAAATTTACTCCCAAAACGATCATGGAGCCGAAAACACTCACAAGCGAAGACACCATGACCGACATACCGCGCTTTGTTACCTCGGTAACACTCGCCCAGTCAAAATTGGGACGGCGCACATCAATGGCCATACCCAGATTTGCCGAGAAGAAGCAGAAGCAGAGCGGCACAATAAAATTCCTCACCGCCGTACCAAAAGCAATATTGCCGGAAATGAGCAAAATACCATTTGAAAGCAGGAGTCCTACCACAATATAGAGCATATTGGCCGCAACCTTCGAGCCAAAGACCTGTCGTGCCGTTACCGGCATGGTTGCCATAAGCCAGTTGGAATGACCTTCCATGGAATAGGATACTGCTGATGCCGTAGAGCTTGCTGCCGTGAACAGGCATATAAAATACGTAGACATAAATCCAAAGATTATGCGCACAATCGGTGCAACCAGCCGGGCAACATCCACATCATCTTCAACGATTGATGTGACAAATCCATCGACCCCAAAAAATGCCACCACAAGAGCAAGAATCACACAGATAACCATGCCAAAACTCGTATTGAAAAAGTATGCGGGATATCCAAAAAGCGTGCGAAACTCTTTGATTACCATCGCTCGGAATGCTCCGCTTTCTTTTGTTGAAATCTGAGTGGAGGTAAACTTCTTATTGGCAGCCTGAGTTACTACCAACGCATTGACGCGGTCGTTAAATTTGGCGAGAAGCGCAATAACAAGTGCCGGAGAGCCCACTGAAAATACTATAAAGATAAGCAGGCTCAATACGTTTCCGGTATCAAAAACATTGGATACCAAAAGCGAAGGAACATAAACGGCACCAACGGTATTTGCTGCATTAAATATAATTTCTCTGTAGTTAACAATAGCGTATGTAACGTCTCCACTCTCTCGGCCCATCATACCGGAGAACGATGTCACTCCTACGATATAGAGAACGGCAATTACTATGCCAAAAATACCGCCGATGATGGTATTGAAGTTTTTAAGGTGCAGCTTTGCGCCAAGAGCCGTCAGAGCCCATGAGAGCAAAATAGCCACTGACGTTGCCAGATTAGGAGCAAGTAAAACGGACAGAAGCGCCGCCAATACACGCAGCGGTGTTATGGCCATCACCGAGAAGTAACCTGCATACAAAGGTACCATGGTGATAAGCGCCCAAAACATCTCCACCGAATACATGGCGCCGACGCGCGAGGCAATGATAACCGTTTTCTTAACCGGCAGCGACATAATGAAGTCGTAATCTTTGTAACCAAACAACACGCCATTTGCCTTTGCAAACGTAAACGCAACGCCTGCAAGCGAGGCGATAAGCACCGCAACAAGCGGCACAAGTTTTGCAAAGCCGAGCGTGGCAAGCCCGAAGCCAAAGACATACAAATAGCCCGCCATCACAAGAATACCGATGATGGCAAAAACAAGAACGGCTATCGTCAGTCCGTTGGCACCATGCTTACCGTTGCGACGACGACCCAATCTCTGGCTGGTCCATACCGAAAGTATCTGCACCTTCAACAGAAGCCATAACGCTTTGAGATTGGAGGGGAGCTTGAAACTCTCACGATTTGCCGGAGCTACATCCGCCGTCGTTACCTCTGCGGGAGTAAAGTCGTCTTTCGGAAGCTCATCAAATTCCTCGCCCGGTACGGGAGGTCTTGAGTCGGCCATTACCGATCACCTTCTTGATTGACAGGGGCTTTGGGAGAAGGAACCTCTGGCACAGATGGGATTGTCGGTGCGGCAGGCGCTCCCGACGCAGTGGTCTTCTCAGCAGCTGCCATATCCGCGGCCAACTCATCGGTCACGCCAGGTGCACCGACTTCCATGCCCAAGAAGACTTCCTCAAGCGAAGAATTGCCGCGAATCTCCTCGGTTTCGCCAGCGGCCAAAAGCTTGCCCTCACGAATAATGGCAATCTTGTTGCAGAGCTTCTCGACAACTTCAAGCACGTGGCTGGAGAAAAACACCGCAGATCCGCGAGAAGCCAGCTCGTGCAGCATCTTTTTCAGCTCAAAGCTGGCGGCGGGATCAAGCCCTACAAACGGCTCGTCCAAAACAAGAAGCTTGGGCTCATGGAGAAGCGCACTCACAAGCACAAGTTTCTGCTTCATACCATGTGAGAAACTGGAGATTGGATTGGCCAAAGAATCGGTAATTCCCAAGCGATTTGCCAGCACCGTAATGCGCTCCACGCGGTCCTGCGCGGGGACGCCAAAGATATCTGCAACATAGTTAAGATATTTGATGCCGGACATAAACTCATAGATATCCGGGTTATCAGGCACGTAGGCAATAAGCTGCTTGGTTGCGATTGGATCGTTCACGACGTTTTTGCCGTCAACGTAAATCTCTCCGCCCTCAAACGGCTGTGCACCAACGATACATTTGATGAGCGTTGTTTTTCCTGCGCCGTTATGGCCGATAAAGCCATAGATATCCCCAGGCAACACATCAAGCGTCAAATCATTGACTGCCACTTTGCTTCCATATTTCTTAGTAAAGTGCTGAACGTTTAAGACAGGAGCTGCAGATTCTGCTGATCCGGAAATAACATCGGTCATAATTAACCTCTCAATAGGCAACATCATATCTGTCGTACAAAACAGTACTGTTTTGTACGCCGACTGTCAAAAAAGACTTTTTTAAATACTGCTCAGTTTTACTGGCTTTTTACCGAGTATTACTGCTGCAGAGAGCCGGTATTAAGCACTGGCTGCGCCTCCGACTCACCACACAAAACAACCATCAGATTTGACGCCATAACCGCTTTACGGTCATCGTCAAAATCAACGACACCATTTTCCGAAAGCTGTTTAAGGGCCATTTCCACCATTGAAACGGCTCCTTCAACAATCTTTTTACGCGCAGCGATAATAGCTTCCGCTTGCTGGCGGCGCAACATTGCCTGGGCAATCTCCGGTGAATAGGACAAATGCGTCAGACGTGCGTCATCGACGGAAATCCCCGCTACCGAAAGGTTTCGAGAAAGCTCAGCCTTCAGCGCCTCGGAAATTTCTTCGATGTTGGATCTCAGCGTGATGGCACTGCTCGATTCAGATTCGTCTTCCATGTGATCGTAGCTGTAGATACTTGCCACATGGCGAAGGGCAGTTTCGGCAGTCATATTTACATAGCTTTCGTAATCATCAACATCAAAAACGGCCTTGGCGGTATCGTCCACGCGCCACACAACAACCTCGGCAATTTCAATGGGATTGCCCATGCGATCATTGACTTTAAGGACCTCTCCGTTCAGCGTACGTGCACGCGTCGAGATTACCGAAGTTCGGTTTCGAGCGGAAGTGATAAAGCTTCCGGCAAGATCCCCTGCGCCGCTGGAATTGCCAAGCGACTTTGCATAAAACGGGTTGGCCCACCGAAGGCCCTCATCACGAATGGTTCCCACATACTTACCAAAAAGCACGCACACACGAGCTTGACCGGGCTGAAGCGAGAAGAGTCCGCTCATGCAGAAAATCCCCACCACAAAGCAAACGGCAAGCACAATGGGAAGCATGCTCAAGCGAATGGAAACGATTCCCAACAGGTACACCGTTGCTCTTGAAGAATGACCGCCTCCCAATGTTGTCATAAGAGTGACAAAAAGGTATGCCACAAGAGCGAACAATACTATGCAAATACCACACATAAGCCAGCCACTCTTGGAATGAATGATTTTCTCGGTGCTCACGCCATCTCCTAAAAACGAATGTCTATCAAGAAGAAACAGTTTACAACAAGGTTTTAAGATGTGGGGCAAGATGTGCCAACGGCGCCGCAACCAAAATCACGGCACCGTTTTACACACGGTTAAAGCAAAATCATCGTTTCAAAGGAGAAGCCACACTACTCCACGCGAGCATCCACCTTAAGCCAATCAAGTTGGTCGATATTGCCCTTGACGTGCTCGCATGACTTCTTCCAAGCCGCAATCTCGTCATCGGAAAGCTCGGGTACAAGGACCTTCTCGACACCGTCTTTACCAATGACAGCCGGCAATGAGGAGTAGAACCCGGATGCTCCATACACGTTGTCAAGCAGCGTGGATACCGGAGTTACAAGTTTTGTATCGTTGACAATGGCCCCGATAACTTCGACGGCGCCGTTTGCAATGGAGTACTCGGTGCAGTGCTTGCCCTTATAGGTAACATAACCGCCCATGCGAGCGTCCTGCTCAAGCTGGGCACGGTCAAACTTCAGGCCGGTTTGAGCCTCAACCTCTTTATCCGTGAGGCAGCCAAACGTTACGTGCGACCACAGGGCAAACTGACCGTTGCCATGCTCACCAAGCATCCACGCATTAATGCAGCTTGCAGGATAGCCTGTTGCCACGGAAAGCGCATGACGGAAGCGCGCGGAGTCAAGCGTAGTGCCGGAGCCAATGACTCGTGTGGGATCGCAGCCGGTGAGGTACTGGATCTCGGTAGAAACAACGTCGCACGGATTGGCGATGCTCACCCAGATACCTTTGAAGCTGGCATCGGAAATCCGCTTTGCGAAGGTACGGGCCTCGTCGGTAGTGACAAAAAGCTCGCCGTCGCGACTTGCTGCCGCAGCTTCAATATGCCCCGCCGCATTCACAATGATGTCGCAGTCGGCGAGTTCTTCGTAGCGAGTGTCAACCTCAAATATGCGAGCAGGATGCGGATAAAAGGGCATGGCGTCAAGCAAATCGTTTACCTGGGCCTTACAAAGAACCTCATCGAGATCGCTCAGATAAAGCTCCGTTGCAAGCCCCTTAAACAGCAGCGCATTTGCAACATGTGCTCCCACGTGACCTGTTCCGATGATGCCAATTTTGCTTACCAGTGCCATAGTCTTCCCATCCCCTCGTATCAACGGCGCCAATGTGCCGAGAGTTCCGCACGCTGCAGTGCACCGTTGGACGTTGCACGTCGCCGAGCGGTGTTGCTCGACGCCGGGCGTTGCAGCGCGTTATTGCGTAATAGCCTACAATGTTCTGCAGGAAAATTTGCAAGATTTGAAATGTTGCAATCAACTGGATACATTTGGGGAGATTGAGGGGATTTTATGGGATATCGCACACCCACATGCCCTATTGCCCGCTCCTGCGGAGGTTGCGAGTGGTTATCGGTTCCCTATCCCATTCAACTCAAGCGTAAACAGCAGCAGGTAGTTGAGCTATTAGGACCTCTTGGCGAGAAGTTCGGCGTTTCTGTAGAGGACATCCGCGGCATGAAGGAACCGCGTGCCTTCAGGCATAAGGCCGCAACTCCCTTTGCACCGGGAACACGCGGCCGCGTGAGGTCAGGCTTTTATGCGGCAGGAACTCATCGTATTGTGGCATGTGAGGCGTGTCTTGTAGAAGATCCGTGTGCACGCAATATCTTAAACGACGTGGCGCGACTTGCTTCTCGCTTTAACGTACGTGCCTACGACGAGGATCGCGGCCGAGGAACGCTTCGCCACGCCGTTATCCGTACGGGATACGCCACAGACGAGATGCTTTTGACGCTTGTTGCCAACGGCCAGCATCTTCCGCATGAACGAGAATTTATATCCGCACTTCAGAGACTACATTCCAAAATTACCGGCATTGTCCTCAATGTCAATCAGAGACGCACGAATGCCATTTTGGGGCGAGAAACCCGCGTGCTCGCAGGTGCAGCGACCATGCACGATAAGCTTTTAAACTGCACGTTTGAGATTGGGCCCACAAGCTTCTACCAAACCAACCCCAAGCAGACCGAGGTCTTGTATCAACTGGCACTTGAAGGTATTTTCGGCGTACGCGAGAAAAACAACAACGAGCGTCTCAGTAGCGGGAGTTCCAACTGCCATACAAGCCATGACCGCGCGGATTCCCTTAGCAGCAGCCCTCTCAGGATTCTTGATGCGTATTGCGGCACCGGAACCATCGGCATCTGTGCGGCAAAGGAAGCCGACTCTCGCGGGATTCCCGTTGAGCTTATCGGCGTGGACCAGGTTGAAAACAACATCGCCATGGCCAAGAGAAACGCCCGCGCCAATGCCGTCTCCGCACGATTTGTCTGCGACGATGCCACGCGTTTTATTACACAAGAGGCCAAGCGCGGAGCTTCCTATGACGTTGTCGTTCTTGATCCACCGCGCGCAGGTTCTACGCCAACCTTCCTCAAGGCGGTTGAGCAGCTGGCACCGAAGCGGGTGGTATACGTGTCGTGCAATGTCGTAACGCAGGCTCGCGACCTGGAAGTTCTTCTCGCCAGCGGCTATAGGCCAGAGCGCATTGTACCGGTGGATATGTTTCCACATACGAAGCATGTGGAAACGGTAGTTCTGTTGTCACACGGGAACTCAAGTAAAAAATGCGGAATCCGCAAAATTTACTTCTAGAGAATGGCAATCAGATGGAATTTGTGAGAAAACAATACATGCAGAAGCTCGTTGCCAAAATGAACAACGGGAGAGTAAAAATCATCACGGGAATTCGAAGGTGCGGGAAGTCGTATCTGCTATTCGAATTATTCACCAGATATCTCCACAAAAATGGAATTGATAATAATCAAATCATAACGCTTGCTCTTGATGAGCTCACGAATGCAAAATACAGAAATCCGATTGAACTTGACAACTATATTCGACAAAAAATGATCGACAGCTTAAAACGATACTATATATTGCTTGATGAGATACAGTTTGTGGCGGAGATTCAAAATCCTTATGTACCCGATAAAACCGCAAAGCTGACTTTTGTTGATGTAATTCTTGGATTAATGAAGATTAAAAATGCAGACGTTTACATAACAGGAAGTAATTCAAAGATGCTCTCTACGGATATACTGACACAGTTTCGTGATCGGGGAGATGAAATTCGCATCTATCCGCTTTCGTTTGCCGAGTTCAGCGAGGCATATAAGGGTGAGAGGGAAAATGCATGGTCCGATTATTATACGTATGGAGGAATGCCTGTTGTTTTAACACTGCCCACATATGAAGAAAAAAGCAGATATCTTCGTGAACTATTTCAGCGTACCTACCTGAAAGATGTCATCGAACATCATACCATACAAAATGATACCGATGTCCTAGATGACCTTTTGAATATTGTCGCTTCAGGAGTAGGATCTCTAACAAATCCCACAAAGCTTTCACACACATTTTTAAGCGAAAAGAAAATTACCATCAATCCTACAACAGTCAATCTTTATCTTGATTATTTTGTTGAAGCGTTTTTGATAAACAGAGCTAATCGGTATGATCTGAAAGGTAAAAAATATATACAAACCCCACTAAAGTATTATTACACTGACGTAGGATTAAGAAACGCAAAGCTCAACTTCCGGCAGCAGGAAGAAACACACATCATGGAGAATGTGCTCTACTGCGATTTAATCCGACGGGACTGCGATGTAGATGTAGGTATTATTGAGCAGAACATCAAAACGCCAGAAGGCAAGAAGATTCGGAAACAACTAGAGGTAGACTTTATCGTAAACAAAGGCGATAAGCGTCTCTATATCCAGTCGGCATTGTCTATAACAGAACCAAAAAAGAGAATGCAGGAAATTGCATCTCTTATCCGTATTCCAGATTCTTTCGGAAAGATCGTTGTAACCCGCGACCACATACGACCCTGGCGAGACGAAAGCGGTATTCTATATGTTGGAGTAGAGCAGTTTTTACTGGATGACGCCATACTTCAAATGTAATCTTGTATAAGACGCTGCTCTCTTGCTAGATATGGAGAACAATGACCGTTCACGAATTTGGCGAGAAAAACGAAGATGTTCTTGTGTTGTTCCATCCGCTTGGTGTGCGATGGGACATTTTCAACTATGTGATACCAACATTGCAAAAGCACTACCACCTCGTTATTCCTGCACTACCCGGCTTTGACCCGGATATGCCAAAAACTGACTTTACCAGTGTGGAGCAGATTGCCGACGAAATGGCCTCATGGCTTATGCATCACGGTCTCGACAGCATTACATGCCTCTATGGCTGCTCTTTGGGTGGGGCCGTTGTAGCGCGAATGCTTGCCACCAGAAAGATATCCGTTGACTGCGCCGTAATAGACGGTGGTATGACCCCCTATCAACTCTGGAAACCACTGACATACCTCATCGGTATTCGCGATTTCATAATGTTGGAAATCGGTAAACACATGAGCATCAAGGCGTTGCGAGGCATGTTCGATCCCGAAAAATATACGGAAAACGACGTTGCATACATCAAAGAGGCTATGTCCGGCATGAGCGCAAAAACCATCTGGCGTTCGTTCTACTCCTGCAATAATTACTCCATGCCAAAATCCGCTCCATCCATTAACTGCCGCATAGCATATTGGTACGGCTCTGCTGAGAAAAGGCCACGAAAATGGGACATCGCATACATTCGCAAAATGTTTCCCCACGCACAAATCATTGAAAATGCAGGAATGGACCATGCTGAGTTTTTTACGCTATACCCGAAAGAGTTTTGCAAAAAGCTTACCTCGTGGATTCATTTATCAGCATGCGATAAGAGATAAATTATCCATGGTAATTACCTATGATTTGTTTTACAGCGAGACTATACCCTATTATTTATAAGGGACACAACATGTCCTGTAGACAATATAGCTCATAAAGAGTATTGCTCACTTTATGTCCTGTTTTGTAAGAGCAGCCAACGGTAAGATGAGCTCGAAAGGAGGTTGCCAATCCATGGATATCGTAAAAATAGGAAAAGTTCTTCAGGAGTTACGAAAAGAAAGGGGACTTACCCAGGAACAGCTTGCAGAACAAATGGGAGTTACGCGCAGAACGGTTTCTCGATGGGAAACCGGCAGCAACATGCCGGACCTGGACATCCTGATGGAATTGTCTGATTTTTACGCAGTCGACCTTCGAGAAATCTTATGCGGAGAAAGGACACGTGAGCATATGGACAAAGAATTACGCAAAACCGTATTGGAAGTCGCCGATTACAGCAACGACGAAAAGGAACGGTTGTTGCAAAGGCTGCATTGGCTCTTTATCGTTGGACTTCTGGGGTTTGTAGCGTTTCTCGCAATCCAGTTGTTGAATCTTGGCTCCATTGCGCCATACGAAGTTATGGGAGATTTTGGCCTGGGACTTGCTTTTGGCATGACTATCATAGGGGTGATTTTTACCCAGAAACATGCAGCGAGGATCAAAAAGGCCAAGATGCGGGTACTTAAAAAGCTACAAGAGAAATGCCATATGACTTCTGAACAGTCCAAAAGAAAAAGATCGATAAGCAAAATTACCATACTCGGCGTCGTACTTGGCGCATGCGTAATCCTAACGGATCAATGTCTTTATCGGCTTCCTCTATGGCTTGCAGCTGTGTTGTTTATTTGTGCTTGGATACTGATTATTTTTGGGCTCATCATCAACAGGAGAAATCTGTAGAATTTACTGAAGTCAGAGCAGCCATGGAGCGATACGGAGCAGCCATGTATTTCGAGAAACTTTGCGCCTACTTGTCTGAACTGCCGGAGGTCGAATCGATTGCTCTGGGAGGTTCGCGCGCCGGCGCCCGTTATGACGAGAAATCCGACTACGACCTCTATGTATATGAGAAAAGCCCTCTTTCTGAAGAAACGCGTCTACCCATTCTCAAAGAATGCTGCTCTTACATAGAACTCGGTAACCATTTTTGGGAGCTGGAGGATAACTGCACGTTAAAAGATGGCATCGACATTGATATCCTGCATCGCAATCTGGACGCATTCTCAAAAGATATTTCATCGGTTGTCGTTGATCATGTTGCACATAACGGCTACACCACGTGCATGTGGCACAATTTGCTTCACAGCAAGATTCTCTTTGACCGAGAAGGAAAATTTCGCGATTTACAGGAGAAGTACACCGTTCCCTATCCCGCTCAACTCAAGGAAAACATTATTGAGCGCAACATGCGACTGCTTTCAGGAAATCTTCCGTCGTATGACAAGCAAATCATAAAAGCACTAAAAAGAAACGACATTGTTAGCGTCAACCATAGAACCGCTGCCTACATGGAATCATATTTCGACATCATCTTTGCCATGAATGAACTCACTCATCCCGGCGAAAAACGCATGGTGCAAATTGCACTTGAGCAGGCTCGCGTTCTTCCTCAGGACTTTGAAAAAAACCTTACCACCCTCTACCAAGATCTCTTTGCGCGCCCACAAAGCGTTGAACACGACATCGCTACACTCACGGAAAATCTCAAGCTCTGTTTAAGCACTTTGGCATAATCTTATGTATGATTCTTTTGTTTCATATTGTGCAAACAGATTGGATTTCCATGGGTTACCTTATCAACGCACTCATTCACACGGAAGCAACAATGCCTCAGGCTCTTTTCGTGGTTGTTGTCGTTACCGCAATTGCGTGTATTATCTCTGTCTTACTCCAGCGATTTTCTAAGCATGCTTCCAATGCCGTCGTGAAAAAGGTACTCGGGGTCTGCAGCGGTTTAATCTTTGTTGTCTCTGCCGCCATCATTATCGAAGATTTAGCTGGGCAAACCAATATTTTCATGCCGATTGCTCAGATGGTTTTTCCTGGATAAGCGCCTCTGGGGCATGGACGGCTTCTCTGCACGCCCTTCTCGGCATGCTCTTTTGATTTGCTCTTCTCGATTCGCTTTTATTGGTTTGTGGGGAATAGTATGGACTTATCAGAGACTCGCGACGCTTTAACGTTATTGATTGGCGCTGGCTTTGTGTTGATAGCGCTCTTGGCGTTTATTGGGTTTGCACGGCCGCAACTGCAGAAGCTTGCCAAAAACACCATTTGGCAAGTTCCTCAAATGGGGCTTAAGGGACTTATCGGCCTCTTGCTATTTGTGCAGCTTTGCATGGTGTTTGCCGAATCCCTGTCATATCCGGAATCAAAGACGGCTTTTCTCCCCTACATTTTGGGATATGTTGTCGTCTGTCCCATACTTACCAAACTGATACACGTGGCTCTCAAACAACCGGCGGCGACCAATAGATATGTTGCCACTCTGAGTGACATCACTGCATCAGTTGTATGGCAACTCGGAATTTTGTTTCTTGCTCCTGTATGCTATGAACTTGTGGCCACAGCGTCGCATATGCACATTATCCATTAACTGCAAACAACCCGTACGCCATCCGTTCTGTCTTACGTTGCCCGCTCTGTCTTGTTTTTCTCGTTTTGTCAAAAAGTGCGTCACATAGTAATTACTAAGGGGTTGATTTTTGTGGATATGACTATTGATGGTAGCCTTGCGGCCTTGGGAATCAAAAGTGTCGTAATAGGCATCGCACGCAATGTAAATTCACAGGCTCCTTTTTCTGACGCATTTCTAGCAAAACGAGAAAAAATGGAGAAGTGGGCACTAAGCTGTGATATCGATGCTCTTCTCGGTCATCCAATCATCAAAGGCTATACGGATTTATTACAAAGTGTAGGGCGAAGCGTAAAAAGAAATCCTCCTACCGTTCCTGCGCTCATTCAAAATATCCGGCATCGAGGTTCTTTGCCTCATATCAACAGTATTATCGATATTTACAACGTTGAAGCACTGCATTCACTGCTGGCAATTGGAGGGCATGATCTTGATAAAGTACATGGCTCGATAGAGTTTACCGTCAGCGGCAATGAAGATTCCTTCCTCCCAATTCTGTCTAAGGAAAAACACGTTGCTAAAACGGATTATATCTATCGTGATGCAAAGGGAATCATGGCGTGGCTTGACATTCGTGACGGAGAAAACTACAAATTTAGCAACGAGACAAAAAATGCGATTTTCATCATTCAAGGTAATGCAAATACTTCTGTTGAAATTCGTCTCGAAGCGCTTGAACGTATTCGATATGATTTAGCTGAGAGTATGCCTGGCATGGAGTTTGATACACATGCCATATATGCATAAGAACGAAGTAAGGGGACATCATGCACGAAGTAGACATCAAGAACCTGCAGCTTAATCCGTGGTCACTCATCGGAGACCGATGGATGCTCATTACCGCAGGCAATAAAGAAGACGGCTTTAATACCATGACTGCGGCTTGGGGACACTTTGGCACACTTTTTGGCGCACGTGAAGGTTCCAAGAATACCACCATCTGCTATATCCGACCCCAACGCTACACCAAGACCTTCATGGATAGCCACGACACCTATACCCTCTCATTTCTTCCTGATACAAAAGACAACAAGAAGAAACTCGCATACCTAGGCACAAAATCCGGACGCGACGAAGACAAGGTTGCACACGCCCAACTGACTCCTTTGTTTATCGATGGAACAACCACATTTGAAGAGGCTGAACTCACGTTTGTATGCCGCAAAATTTACGTTGATGACCTTATACCGGAAAACTTCGTCGACAAAAGCATCATCGAGCAGAATTATCCGCTCCATGACTTCCACACCCGCTACATTGGCGAAGTCCTTAAGGTATACGTTGCAGATTAAGCCGGCATCTGAAACTCATCCGGTAATTGCTTGATTCTTGGCGTCTTCCTCGGCAATAACTTTTGCTTTATAGGCAACATCTTTATCAGACATCGCGTCCTCATAAATTTTTTCACCCGTAGGATGTTCTTCCAGCCAAATCCTTGTAGCTTCAGGCGCCCATTTCTTAGCATAAGGTGTTGTACGAGCGCAAAGATCTTCGGCACTTTCGGGCGAGACGTATTCCGATGTATGCGCATCAGCATCCTTGACAATCTGAGGTAGTATCTCGGGATTTTCAAGCATCGGACAAGGCTGTAAAAGATTCTTATTCCACGGATAGTGGCTACGATATGCCTGGAAAATAGGTTGTTTTAGACAGTCAAGCCAGCTATCGGCAGTTTTAATGTTGACATTTGAGTAGTGAATAAATACGCACGGCTCTACATCGCCACGAGCGTTGACATGGCAGTATACACGACCTCCGGCAATACATCCCCCAACAAACTCACCATCGTTTTGAAAATCCATGGCAAAGATTGGTTTACCGCCTTCAACGCCACGAATCTCACGAATTCGACCCAGCATGTATTTACGCTGTTCAACGGTCGGCACAAGATCGGCATTCGCGCCCTCTCCAACAGGCATATAGTGAAAATACCATGCCCAGCGGCAACCTTTTTCAATAATCAAATCAAAGAATTTTTCGGACGAAACACGCTCGGTATTCTCGCGCGTATAACAGGTGGACGTTCCATACAGCAAACCATATTTGTGCATTAAATCAAACGCTCGTATAACCTCCTCAAATGACCCGTCACCACGACGACCGTCATTGACACTTGGCTCATAGCTTTCGAGTGAAACGGAGAAGATAATATTGCCAAGCCTCTGCACGTCTTGACAAAATTTCTCATCTACCAGCGAAGCATTGGTAAAGACGTTAAAAAGGCAATCATTGTGCTCCTCAGCAAGCCTTAAGACATCATCTTTACGTACCAATGGCTCACCACCGGTAAGCATAAACATATGCGTACCTAAATCAGATGCCTCAGTAACCAGCTTATCCATGTCCGCATACGAAAGATTCAAGCGATTTCCATAATCGGCTGCCCAGCATCCGACGCAATGTTTATTACACGCGCTTGTAGGGTCAAACAAAATAATCCAAGGTACATTGCACTGGTATTTCTCGGCATTTGCCGTGGTATTACGTAACCCTCGAAACGCCGCTTCATACCCACCGTCCAAAAGAGTGGTTTTAAGCACATGTGAATCAGTGGTATCGATAACGTCAAAAAGGAACTTCTCCCATTTTGATCCTGGATACAAACCCTTTTTGATACCCCGAGTTGCACCGGGGGATGTATCCTTCATAAGCTTTCCGGCCATATTAACCAGATGTTCAATATTTTTCTCTCGATCTTTGCTCGAAGCACTCTTAATGATCCGGTCAAGAGCAATGCCAAATGCCTTACGCTCGGCCGCATGCGCAACCTTCGACTGCATAAAAACATCCCCTCTCTTGAGCACGCCGGCAGAGAAATTCCTCGGAAATCCTCTTCGGTTTACTCATTTTTTGAACAAAGTTCAAATTTTATCCACCATACTCCTTCTATAGAGGACAATCAAGGTAGATTTTAAACAGTCGTAGAAATTATTTGAGCCCGTCCACATTATTGTGAAGAAACTCCTCCAAAGATGTTGTTTTTAATCCACTTTTTTGAGAAGTCACTTGCTTCGACTCCGCCATAGCCTTGGCAGCTTCACCACAACAAAGTAATTGAGGAATGCGCCGCATATGGCAAGAACTATTGCGCAGGCCGCATTACCATACGGCGACAAGCCCGGAAATAGCTGCGCAAGAGCCTGCTGAATCGGAAATGCCCATAAGTACATACCATACGAAAGTTCAAATTTCTTTCCAAAATTGCTAAAGCGACCGCCAGTACCATATCCAAGCCAAAAACAGATATAGGGAAATACCAAAAGCATCGCAATAACATCAAGCCTCAAAAACACCAAGACACAAAATATGCCCAACGAAATAATGCCTGCAACGGTATGCAGTCGCACGTCATCCTTAAAAATCCAAAATGCTACCCCTATATAGAAGAGGACTACCGCCCGAACAACGCTCAGCTGCTGGGGAAAGAACTTTACGAAGTATAGAAGGATCACAAGAAGAATGGGGACGGAAATAAGCACAAACCGTTTCTTGTCAAACTTTGTAATTTTATATCCGACAAAACAGAGCACATAGCAGCTAAATTCAACAGGTAATGTCCATAGAGCCGCATTGACAACAGAATCTCCCATGGGATTGTGTGTAAAAACTCCCGGAAGTTCATGTACCAGAATAAGAACGCCGTTGAGCAAATACATATAGGTTTGAGGATTTGTGAAATACTCCACAGGGGAAAGAGAGCTCATACAAGGTCCTAAAACAAAAGCAACCATTACAACCACAAAAATGAGCTCCGGAAACAAGCGCAGAACACGTTGCTTAAAGAAAACTTTTGCCTCGCTGTGATGTTCACAACTTCGGGCTATAAGAAATCCCCCAAATACAAAGAAAAGACCGACCGCCATACCGCCAAAGGTAAGTTGGCCTGACGTATGGTTTGATATAAAGTCCCCCGGTGCATCTCCGCCGAGAGTAACAACATAGCAGTGAGAAATAATCACAAAAACAGCAGCTATAAACCGCATGAGATTGAGGTTGTTGACGCGCGATTCAGCAATGTCAGAAAGCTTGATTGAAGTCATATATTCCTTTTCGATAGCACAATCTTCTCGCACATAAATGCTGAAGCAGTTACTCTACGGACGGCTCGATATGAACGCGACCAGCCTCAACATACATCCGACCTTCGGCGATTGCTCGAATCACCCTCGGATAGAGACGATGCTCAACTTCATGTATAGCCGCTTCCAGCTCATCAACGCCCCATCCCTCCTGCACAAAAACAGGCTCTTGTGCAATGATGGGACCACGATCGTAGTCAAAGTTGGCCAGATGTACCGTCACGCCTGTTACCTTTACTCCGTAATCGTAGGCATCTTGGATGGCGTGTGCACCGCGAAAACTCGGTAAAAGCGCAGGGTGAATATTCAATACTCGATTGGGAAAGGCCTCCAAAAGAGCCATTCCCACTTTGCGCATATATCCGGCCATTACCACATAGTCAACGCCCATACGTTTGAGCTCTGATGCAATGACCATATCAGCTGTCAACGGGTCTGCATAAATCTCTTTTGAAAGTGTGAGCGTCTGAATACCTGCAGCTTCAGCTCGTTTGAGCCCTTGGGCAGAGGGGCGAGAAGAAACAACCAGCTCAATGGTTGCGTCCAAAGAACCATTGTTAATGCAATCGATCAATGCCTGTAAATTGGTGCCTGAACCTGAAATGAGTACGCCCAGCTTAAGCGACATCCCGGTAAACCACCTTTCCGGTACCAGAAACACACTCTCCCATCACAAAGGTCTCAAAACCCTGCTTGGAAAGGCTCTCTGCCACATCGTCAACGTCATCCGGATCGACAATAAGCGCCATGCCTACTCCCATATTAAACGTGCGATATTGCTCATCAAGTGTAAGATGCGCTTGTTCGGAGACATAAGAGATAACGGGAGGAATGTTCCAACCCGGACCTCCTGCCTCGCCCATGCGATCCACCAGCGCATCAACATTTCCGGGAAGCGCACGATTGAGGTTCTCCGTAATACCGCCTCCGGTAATATGCGCCATCGCCTTAATGGGAGCGCCTTCTCTAAGGGCAGCAAGCAATCCACCCGCATAAATGGTGGTGGGACGCAAAACGGCATCGGCAAGAGACTCGCCGGCAAGCTCTTCTCGCGGTTCATTAAGTTCTTCAACCGTCTTACCCTCAATGGCAACCTTACGAACCAGAGAATATCCGTTGGAATGGATTCCCGATGAAGGAAGTCCCAAGATTACATCGCCCGCAGAAACCTTCTTTGGACCCAGCATCTTTGGGCGGTCAACCACACCCACCACAAAGCCCGCAAGATCGTAGTCGTCAGGATTCATAACACCCGGATGCTCGGCCATCTCTCCGCCAACCAGCGCGCATCCGCTTTTGCGACAACCCCGCGCAATCCCGCCGACGATTTCCGCCACCGCTTCGGCTTTAAGCTTTCCCACGGCAACATAGTCGAGAAAAAACAGGGGCTCGGCACCAAGCGGGACTATGTCGTCCACACACATGGCCACAAGATCTTCGCCCACCGTATCGTTGCGGCCAAGAAGCTGCGCAATGGCCAGCTTGGTACCCACGCCATCGGTACCGCTTACCAGCACGGGATCGTCCATGTCTTTAAGCGCTGCCACAGAAAAGCAGGAGCCAAAGCCGCCAAGTCCACCAATAACCTCGGGGCGAGCGGTCGTTGCAACCGCCGCTTTGATGGCATCAACGGCACGCGCACCTTCATCAACATCGACACCTGCGTCAGCATAAGTTACCTGGTCTACCGCGTTTCTCGCATCAGACATCCTGTGATCCTTTCTGCGCAAGCTGAGTTTCTACTTGAGTAAATGTTAGAGCATGTGAGCAGTTCAGTGCATGCGGACACATACCTGATACAAAGCGCTCATGAAAATCGTCGGGGATCTCCACCGGATAGCGCCCGTTAAAACACGCCGCACAATACCCGCGCTTGGGAACACAATCCAAAAGTCCTTCAAGGCTCAGAAATCCCAGCGAGTCCGCCTCGATGTATTCGCAGATTTCCTCTGTCGTTTTATATGCGGCAATGAGCTGATCCTGGTCAGCCGTATCAATACCGTAAAAACATGGCCACATTACTTTTGGCGAGGCGCTTCGCACATGCACTTCACAGGCCCCCGCATCTCGGAGCATGCGCACAATCTGTTTTGACGTAGTTCCGCGCACCACGGAATCGTCCACCATTACCAGCCGCTTTCCACGCACGACGTCGGCAAGCGCATTGAGTTTCAAACGAACGCCAAGCCGCCGCAAGTCTTGCGTTGGTTGGATAAACGTGCGCGCCACATAGCGGTTTTTAATAAGGCCGGTACCAAACGGAATACCAAGTTCGGCCGCAAAACCTTCAGCCGCAGGAACACCGGAATCGGGCACCCCAATGACCAAATCAGCATCAACGCTCGTCTCGCGCGCAAGCTGTCGGCCCATGGTATGCCGTACCCAGTAAATCGATCTTCCGTCCACCACTGAATCGGGTCGAGAAAAGTACACGTCTTCAAAGATACACACCGCAGGGTCTCTGTGGGTGAGACCTCGCTCGGAGCGCAGGCCGTCGTCTGAAATCTTGATAATTTCACCCGGCTCAACTTCGCGGATATATGTTGCTCCCACAATATCGAGCGCACACGTTTCAGAAGCCACAACCCATGAATTATCCTCAGGGCCGCCAAGACGACCGAGCACCAAAGGACGTATCCCATGCGGATCTCTAAACGCATAGAGGGCATTTTCCCGCACCAGCACCATTGCATATCCGCCCTCTATAAGGCGCATTGTCGCCGCAATTCCCGAGCGAAGGCGATGTGTCTTTTGCGTGAAATACCCAATGAGCTGCGCCGCAACCTCGGAGTCGGTGTCGGAGCGGAAGGAAATATTTCGAGTTGCCAGCTCTTTTCGCAGATTGTCAAAATTAACCAGCGTGCCATTATGTGCCAAGGCAATAATAGTCTCGTCAATTGACGAGAGGTGCGGCTGAGCGGCTTCCCATCCTTTAGCACCGGCGGTTCCATAGCGACAATGTCCAACAGCCGCTTTACCCGGCATTGCATCAAGATCAGAGTTTGTAAATACCTCGGTCACCAAACCAAGATCCTTACGAATCAAAACGGTCTGGCCATCACCGACCGCTATGCCGGCAGAGTCTTGACCTCGATGTTGAAGAGCATGAAGTGCAAAATACGTCAGTCGCGCAACATCACGCTGCGGCGCCCATACGCCAAAAACACCACATTCCTCGTGAAGCTCCATGGGTTCCTTTCCCGCTGTATCTCACGTCCCTGCAGGATACATGACGTATGTAAGTGTACTCGCTCGCGAGAAGAAAAAGCGCTCCGAACGCCATTTGTTCGAAGCGCGTAACAATATAAGGGTAAATCTATTTCTGAATGTCTGATTTTTGTACGCACACCAAAGCCGCGCGACCATATTGATCGGAATAATTGCAGGTAATGAGTGTCATAACGTGATCTGTCCGTGCAATGATATCTGCAGCATCCGGTCGAGCATTAACTGACGTGTTCAACTTTTGTAAAAGGTACTCATGGAACTCCTCTTTTGACGAGAAGTTAAACTGGCGGATTGATTCGTCATCGTCATTGGCGTGATAGATAAAAAGTGGTACTAATTCATACTTTTTTTCAGGTGTTTCGTACCAAATAGTAGTAACACTGTCAAAAACGCTCTTATCGTTCATCTTGCCAATATATTGGAACATCGAGCCGTTTCTCATATGGTGACCATAGAGAATGGTCTGCTGGTCAACAAGGCCGCTTGGGTCGTTTTCATGATCCATAAAAATCTGACCACCAACGGAGTATTCTCCCTTTGCATTTGTATGCAGGTAATGCTCATTGTCCGTTGTTTGGTATACCGGATAGTTCACCGGTGAGTTGGGAATCTGAATCCATCCAACAACCTCTTTGTTGATTGCACGCAGACCCGCCCAATCAATTCCCGGTGCTTCTTCAACATTGTTCTCAGGAACCGTTGCGTACTGGGCCAGCTCTTCGTTGATCACGTCCTGCTGGTGGTAGTCCCATTGTGACTTCACAAAAAGAACGCCGGAAGCCGCAATGAGCAAAATACCCACGAGCAGCAGTATTGCCGAAACAACATGACGCTGTTTCTTAGCACCCTTTTTCTTTTTGCCGTCCTTCTTTTTGTCTCGCGCATCTTTACGACTAGGAACAGCCGGCTTGGGTTGTGTGGCGCCCGAAGCAGAAGTGCGCTGGATTGTAGAACCTTCCTGCCCAGCAAAGTGTCTGCCACGTGTTTCTGACATATACCAACATCCTATCTCACACTACTTGCAATGACGTGCTCTATTGCCCACCGCGTAAGCTCTCCCGACTGTTGCTTTATGCGTCAGCCATATCGTGCTTAAGTTGCACAATCTTCTCGCGGTATTTTGGAATCGATGCTCCTAAAATCTGTGTCGCATAAATGGCAGCATTTTTTGCGCCGCCGATTGCTACGCAGGCAACGGGAACACCGGAAGGCATTTGCACCATGGACAAAAGCGAATCCATACCACCGAGATCGCTGGTTTTCATTGGAACCCCCACGATGGGAAGCGGTGTAAAAGCCGCTACGACTCCGCCTAAATGCGCTGCCTTTCCTGCGGCGGCAATGATTACCTTAAGACCACGGTCTGCCGCCGTTTGAGCCCATTCATGAACCTTTTGTGGGTTACGATGCGCAGACGCAATAACCAGCTCATAGGGAACACCCAAGCGCTCAAGCTCGGACGTACATCCTTCCATCGTAGGAAGGTCTGACTTAGAGCCCATAATGACTCCTACAAGTGGTTGCTCTGCCATCGTTTCTTCTCCAAACGTTCTTTTTACGCTCTTTTTCTGCCATACCCGTCTGATATAAGCAAAATTACTATAAGTATAAATTACCTCACAAGAAGTACCAGCATACTTTGTTACGGACACATAAGCACTATATTTTCGCTATTATGTTTTTGGCGTTGGTCCATCAGTCCACGTGAAAGGAAGTTTTATGAGTAACGCTAATCCTGTCTTGTACAAACGAGAAGGCGCGTACATCCCTCGCGTCGCCGCAGTTCACGACCTCTGCGGGTACGGAAAATGCTCCCTGGGAGTAGCAATTCCGGTACTTTCTGCCGCCGGATGCGACGTGTGCCCCGTTCCTACGTCGCTCTTCTCGGCACACACACGTTTTCCCAAGTTCTACATGCATGACACTACCGATATGCTTGCGTCTTACCTCGACGCTTGGGTTGATGAGGGCATTGAGCTTGATGCCGTCTATTCGGGGTTCCTTGGCGCTGCCGAACAGGTTGCAAGCATACAGCGTCTCTACCGCGAGCACCCCAAGGCGCTTCGCATCGTTGACCCGGTTATGGGCGATGGCGGATCCATGTACCCCACCTATACCCAAGAGCTTTGTGATGCCATGCGTGGCCTCGTAGATGGCGCTGATGTCCTCACGCCAAACCTCACCGAAGCAAGCATTCTTACCGGCATTGAGTATGCGGGTCAGGATCTATCGGACGATCAGGTCAAGGCATACCTTGATGCCCTGCTCGCGATGGGTGCAAAAACTGTTGTGCTCAAGGGCGTTGTACGGGGTGACGGGCAAATCCGAAACTACGTAGCCGTCTCCGGCGAGAAGGACGCTTCCGTGACCGAGATTTCAAGCGAACTGCTGCCATATATGCTCCACGGCACCGGCGACCTCTTTGCATCCGCTCTCCTTGCCGCTCTTATGTGCGGCCGAGGTCTCACGGATGCCTGCACTTTTGCTGGTACCTTCGTTCGTGATGCTATGCAGATTACGCGCGAACAGCCCGACTTTGAAGTGCGCGGTGTCTCTTTTGAGTCGGTACTCGGTGAGATTACGCAGCTCCTTAAATAGCGGCTGCCCTCTGGTCTATGCTGCAATCCGAAATTTGGATTGTGTCCCACAATTTGGCCACGTTTTGTAAACAAACCCACTCCAAAGCACTTTGGAGTGGGTTTTCGTTAAAGGATGTATGACTCATGCAGAGTTGGCGTTTGTGCAAGCATTAGTTTGAACTGCTTGAGCCACTGCTCGAACCGCCACTTACCTCTGTGCTGCTTGAACCACTTGATCCCGCGCTGCTTGAGTTGCCATCGTTCTTTTTATTGTCATCGGAACTTCCCACAGAAGCGCCATTGCCTGACCCGTTGTTTGTTTTCTTGCTGTTTGTGCTGCCGGTATCATTGCTATTTCCGCCCACAATATTGCTCAGCACACGGACCGGCGTAAATGAAGTGGCAATCTGGTTGCGCAGCTGTTCCTGAGTTTCATCATCGGCTCCCGTAGTAATGCAGGTAATGGTAACGCCGGCATCAGATTGAGTTTTTGAATAGGTAAACGTAAAGATCGGCGTTGCGTCGCCGCTTGGCTTCAAAAAGCCAAAGAGCTCTGCTTTTTTCAGATGACCCTCATCGCCACGATGTGTATTTACGTGATAGACAACCG
>ERZ772945.145-NODE-145-length-56381-cov-8.079288_pt1 | contig 56381 bp, 40 predicted proteins | sample MGYA00511681_ERZ772945 | MGnify/ENA primary metagenome ERZ772945 (study PRJEB29015, sample SAMEA2737943) | human oral metagenome | biome: human oral; feature: human-associated habitat; material: dental | place: China | collected 2143 ...
GCGGCAAGCACATCGACTCGGTGAAGGCTAAGGTGCCCGCGGATCAGTGGTGCAATAAGGAGCACACCGACGAGGAGTATGCCGCCGCCCGGAAGAAGCGCGGTCTATTTGGCAGCTTCTGCGGATAGCTAGTGGCCCGAGGCCGTCTCCTCGTGGGGACGCTGAGGGGTGTGCAGTCAACGCGTCGATGGGGTCCAGCCTTGGTGCTGGCTCCATCGACGCGTGGTCGTGTCATTGGATAAACACGGCTGTCGAATCCCATTTTCTTTCGGATCATTCACGTATCATTGATTCATGAGGTGGGCGACTAGATCAACGTGGATTCGTATCGCCGTGCTCTTCGGCATCTACCTGCTGGTGCCGGCGGCGTGGTTTAGTCTCTCGCGTGTCTCGGACTCGATGGAGATCGTGAAGAGCCTTGTCTTCCTGATCTTGCTCGCGATCCTGCCGATCCTCGCGATGGCCTTCGGCGCCTGGGATGGCGTGAAGGAGGGCTTCAGCTTCCTGTGGCTGCTCGCTCCCTTCGTATGTTTCTTGGCGCCGATGTACCTGTTCCTCAACGACAGTGCCCTCATCTACGGGGTGGGCTATAGCGTGCTCGGTTTCGGGGCCCACGGCCTCGGCGCGCTGGCCTATCGTGGACGTGCGAGAGGGCAATAGTAGAGTCTGATATCAGGCTGGCTTTGCAGTGGAACGAGCGATTTGTTTGTCAGGCTCATTTCGTAAAATGAGCGCGCAATGTTGCGCAGTTTGAATAAGTATGAAAGAATCTGTAGTCAGTGGAAAGTGAAAATTCTCGAGAGTTTGAGCATTTTTGCCTTCCTTGATTGTTTGGATACCGTGTTGAGTGAGAAGGTGGCTCGTCATGGCTCGTAGGCTGGTGTTTGTGCCTGGCTCTGAGAGTCCGTATGTTTCGGAATTGTCTCTGGAATTTGAACAATTTTCCGGATCTTCTATTCAGCAGAAGCGGCGTTCGATTGCAAGATTGCATGCGTCGTATGTGGCTAAGTTTCCTTCGTCGCGCGTTCTGGAGGTTTCATCCAAGAGTGAAAGAGACCTTGGAGTTCAGTTAAGCGCTTTCAATTTGATGATTGAGCATCCGGAACGCGGAAGTTACAGTGTTGAATGTGTGTTCCAGGCTTCAAAGGTGTTTGCGCATGGTGGCCCGTTTGTTGATCTTCTCGATGTCTCGAGTCGTGCAGCAAAAACAGATCGGCGACTGAGGGAAAGTGGAAAGCTCGTCGGTTTCAAGTATTTTGCACATGAATTTCCATTAGAGCCGAAGACTTATTTTTACGACTGGTTGTACGCCTCGGCTCTTTGTCGTGATGATGAGATCGTTGAGCAGGTAATGATGTTCGATGCATTCACCGATATCGAGCATAATCCTGAGCGGTCGATCAACTGTCAGGCAAGGACTGTGGCTAAAGTGGTGGGTCTTGCCCGCGCGGGGCTTCTGGAGGATGCCCTGCAGTCGCCTCGAGCGTTTCTGGAACTTGGGTATCGATAGCTTTTTGTTGACCTGTCACTTTGTTCGACAGTGGAGGAATAGTGTGATCTCGGATCGAGGTTCCGTGCTCGCCTACGCGGATAGGTTGCGAACATGTGGATAGGTTACGAGCATGTGGATAGCTTATTAACCTATCCGCAAGTGAATAACCTATCCGTATCCGCATAACCTATCCGCGTGAGCCGTTTGCTCCACGCGACAGCGGGAGCTAACGCCCCTCTCGGACGAGCCTGCGCAGCATCGCCCCGTACGTGAGCGAACCGCGGCTCGTGTACTCGCAGTGCCCCCACCCCGCCCAGACGCGCAGCTTGGCCTGCGGATAGAGTCGCGGAATCACGCGCCGCGCGAGTCGCAGGTCTGAGTCTTTCTGCCCGTACGTGAACGTGCAGCGCCGCTGAATGGCGGGTGAGAGGGGTGGCAGGCTGACGTGCGAGCAGTCGCGTACGATCGCGCGGATGCTCTCTTCGCTCATCGCGGCGAAACTAGCGACCATCGCGTGAGCGGCCTGCTCGCCGTAGAGGCGCGCGAGCTGGCGTGCTCCGGCCTCGGGATCCCGCACGGCCTTCCGGTGTTTCGTGACCATGACACGGCTGAGAATGGACCCGCCGACTCGGGCCACGGGCCCGCCCGAGTAGAAGCTCACCCCTTCAATATAGAGTCGGTCACATGCGAGGTCCGGGAATCGCAGTAGCTCGAACAGGATGACCCCGCCGAGCGACGCGCCAAATCCTAGAGACAAGCGATGTACTCCTTGGGAGGTCAGTCACTCGTTGATCACCGCCGCCTCTGCCGCTGCCGCCACGTAGGGGACCCCGGCCTCGTCCCCGTGGGCGGACAGGTCCGGCACGAGAAAGCGCAGGCCGGAGCCCATGTGATCGCAGAGCGCGGCCTTCATGCTCAAGGCCGAGGACAGCATCGGGTGAATGATGAGAACGGTGGGACAGTCCTGTCCGCAAGGCCCGTAGATGTGCATCTTCATGGTGTCGCTCAAGGATTGTGAGCAGCGAGTTGGTCGTTGAGGTTACAGGTATTCGCGGGGGTCGAGTGAAGCTGTAAAGTGGTCACGCTTCATGGAAGTCGTCCAGATTCGCGCATCGGTTTTGATGTTGCCGAATGTTCGTCTGTCGGAAGGGTCATACCACTTTGAGGCTTCGATCTTCGCAGTCTGGAGTTTGTGTGCCTCGTCAAGGGCTGGGGCAAGGTCTGTATCTCGTGAAGCAAGGGTAACCACATCGTAGTTTCCTGATCGTGCGAGTCGAACGAGTGCGAGGGCACACATGACATCGACGCCTTTTTCTCTGCGAGTTGAGCGAATCGGAGTTTTCTGGCCGTCGTGCCACTCCCAGTTGTATTTCAGAGGACGCAGAGTTACTGAAACTATACCCTGATGTCCGTACTCCCACTGTGACTTTTGTTCAAGGTTGCGACGGTAGCCCTCGGGGTCGTCATCTGGGATTGGGATTCCACGGAAAACTTCAATGCGAGCGACTTCGACCTCGTGCAGGCCGTCGCTGTTGCGCGCCTTCGCGAGTTGTTTTGCGAAACGGAATGGCTCGATGAGGCTCTCTTCGATGGGGCGACCCGCAAGAAGAAGCTGGACTGCTCCTCGGCCGAATACCTGACGATCGACGAGGGAACGTGCGTGCAATGCATGCACGTCGGCAGCTACGACAACGAACCCGCAACCGTCGAGGCCATGCACGCCTACATGGAAGAACGCGGCTACGCGCTTGACCTCACCGAGGCGCGCCTGCATCACGTGATCTACTTAAGCGACGCGCGCAAGGTTGCACCCGAGAAGCTCAAGACCGTCATTCGACACCCCATCGCGCCCGCGACAACCGCAGCCTCTGCGCAAGGGCAACCGCGCCACTGACCGGGCGCCAGGGTGCTCCGGTGACTCGCGGTGCGGCACGCCCCTCCCGCAACCTGCTGGCCGCCGGGCGCCGGGGCCGGTAGTGTTGGCTTGTTCACCGTATAACGCGAAGGAGTAGATCATGCTAGTGGTCACGACCCCAACGGTCGAAGGCGCGCCCATCAAGCAATACATCGGGATGGTCTCGGGCGAAACGTTCGCCGGCGTCAACATGTTCAAGGACTTCGGCGCGAGCCTGTCGAACATGTTCGGCGGACGCGCCTCCCAGTACGAGGAGGAGATCGGCAACGCCGCAGCGACCGCCGTCAACGAGATGTGCGCCCGCGCCCAATCGATGGGAGCAAACGCCGTCGTGGGAGTGAAGGTCGACTATTTCACCGCAGGCGCGGACAATGGCATGCTCGCCGCGATCGTGACGGGCACGGCAGTCATCCTGTGATCCGTGCGGTCGATACTTCGACCGCGCGCGAATGAGTCCGCCGACCGACTTCCCGGGCATCTCGTCCGCGAGCCAGTCGGCGGACTCACTGCGTTCCCGTGGCACACCGGAGACGCGAGGGTGCCTCGCCGAGGAGAATAGAAACTTACCTCATGCAATAGTTATATAGGCGCCACTAAGTTGATGCATGGTACCCTGATTAAGTCTCGGGGTAAAGGGGTTGACGCATGCTGAGAACAAAGCCGACGAGATCTTTGCAGTAACGGGCGACCACCCTACCCTTAACGCTGGGTGAGGCTGCCGTGGCGGCACCGACGCCCACTTCCAGATGTCAACCAAGTGAGCCATAGATGTCCCATCGAAAGATCTCGGCGCTGGTGCTGGCAACAGTCGGCGCCCTCGCCATGACCACCGTGAGCATTCCGGCGTCCTTCGCGGCCGACGCACCAGACGGCGCCGAGCACAACGACTCGACGTCCGACGCTGCCCAGTCGGATCCCCCCGCCTCGTCGGGCGACGTGCCTCTAGACGCCAGCGCGCAGTCGGAAGCCCCCCAGGAAGGCGGGGAAGAGAACCCGACCACCTCCGCGGATAGCTTCCCGGCCGACGACACGCCGACGACGATCATCGTCCAGCTGCGAGAAGGCAGCGTCGGAATCCCGTGGTACCGCCGAATCTTCGGCCTGAGTTCCTCGACCAAGCACCAGGAAGTGAAGGACCGCATCGAAGCCTCGGTCCAAGCGGTCGTGCCCGGCGCGGACGTGACGGACGTGCGAGACTACACCCGCGCGCTTGACGGCTTCGCCATCGAGGCCCCTGCCTCGTCCCTCGACGCCATTAAGGCCACCGAGGGCGTCAAGGCCGCCTTCATCGAGCGTCACCACAAGCCGATGGTCGTCGAGGGCGATGCCGACACGATGGCCGCGCAGGCAGTGGACCCCTCCCTACAAAACGCCTCCTCCCTGGAGATGACGCGCGCAAACCAGACGACCCAGAAGGGTGACAAACAGGTCATCGAGGTCATCGACACTGGCATCGAAGCCACCCACCAGGCGTTCTCCGGCTCCATGGACGGCACTGACGTACGCATGACGCAGGCCGACGTGGAAGCCCTCGCGGGCACGCTCACCCACGGTAAGAGTGGCGCCTACATCAACAAGAAGATCCCCTTCGTCTACGACTATGCCGACAACGACGCGGACGTTCTTCCCGTGTCCAGCAAGGACCTCTCACACGGCACGCACGTCGCGGCGATCGCAGCCGCCAACGCCGCCGACCTGCAGGGAACCGCCCCCAACGCCCAGATCATCGTGGCCAAGGTTGCCTCCGACAAGGACGGCTCGATCCCGGACAGCACCGTGCTCGCCGCCCTTGACGACGCCGTGGTCATAAGGCCAGACTCGATCAACCTCTCCCTGGGTGAAGACGCTGGCATGGGCACCGAGGCCGGAACCGTGTACGCGGATGTCTACAAGAACCTCGCCGCCGCCGGCGTGACCGTCAACGCCGCCGCGGGCAACTCCTACTCGAGCGCCTACTCCAACAAGAGCGGCAAGAATCGCCCCTACGCGACCGACCCCGACGCGGGCACGCTCTCCGAACCCGCTTCCTACAGCTCAACCCTGGCTGTTGCCTCGGTCAACAACCAGGACGCGCTGCCCTACCTGACGGTGGGGGATCGCAAGGTCGTCTACCGCAAGTCCCGCGGCCTCAAGGATGCCGTCGTGCCGAGCCTGAGGGACATCGAGGAGGGAACCTACACCCTCGTGTACGCCGGCATTGGTGACGCGGCAGCCCTCGACAAGCTGGTGGCCGAGCACCCCGGCGACCTCTCGAAGGTCATCGTCCTGGAAGACCGCGGCGGCTCCGACAGTGCCACCGGCGCGGACATGACGCACGAGGCCAAGGTCAAGGGCCTCACGCAGCTGGCCTCCAAGCCCGCCGCCCTCATCATCGGTGACTCCGAGGTCGCGGAAACCCCATACGTGGCTACCATCGAGGCCACCCACACGATGCCCACCGTGACTATCACCCAGAAGGAGAAGGACACCCTCATCGAGGCCATCAAGGCCAGCGAGTCCGGCTCCATCACGATCGCGAACCCGCACTCGGGCCTGCAGCTCGCCTCAACCAACCCGTCGATCTCCGACTTCACGTCGTGGGGCGTCACCCCCGACCTCAAGCTCAAGCCCGAGATCGCCGCCCCCGGCGGCAATATCGTCGCCGCCGTCCTGGGCAACACCTACCGCTCCATGTCGGGAACGTCCATGGCGACCCCGCAGGTCGCGGGCATCGCCACCCTCGTGCGCCAGCGTGTCAACGACGACCCGGCATTCGCTGGCCTGTCGGAGGCGGACAAGGCCGCGATCGTTACCACCCTCATGATGGGCACCGCCCACCCGCTGCTCGACATCGACCAGAACAATGGCACGTTCTACTCGCCGCGCCGCGTGGGCGCAGGCCAGGTGGACGCGCTCGCGGCTACGACCACGACCGTGTACCCGATCGTCGTCGGCGCGGAAAACCCGTGGCGCCCCAAGGCTGACCTGGGTGAGGGCACGAACGGGTGGTCCTTCCAGGTGACCCTGAGGAACCTCTCCGACACCGACCACACGTACACCCTGGGTGGCCAGGCGCTCTCCGAGATCGTCGAGGGTGGCCTGTTCACCGAGCATTCGAAGAACTGGGCGGGGCAGGGCATCGACCTGACCTACTCTGCCGACTCGGTGACCGTGCCCGCCAAGGGCACCACGACGGTGACCGTCACCGTGACCCCGAGCTCTGCCTTCGCCTCGTACGCAGCGGAGAACGCGCCCAAGGGTACGTTCGTCGACGGTGCCGTGACCTTCACGAGTGCCGACGGTCAGCCCGACCTGACCGTGCCCTACATGGGCTTCTACGGCTCCTGGGGGGCCCCCGCTGTCTTCGATTCCAAGTGGTTCGACGGCGCAACCAACACGGTCCACGGCTGCGCCTCGACGCTGCTCAATCCCGCGACCGAGGTTCCGCTGGGTTCCCTGAACCCGCTAGCCGGCCAGGAGATCGACGACGTGCGTGCGGTCGACCCCGCGTACTTCATCATGTCGCGCTCGGCGCTGCCCGACGCGCCCTCGCGCCTTCTACCGCGCACCTGCCTGCTGCGTAACTCCCCGAAGGTGACCTACACCTACACGAACGAGGCCGGCGAGGTCGTGCGCGAATACACCTTCGAGCGCGCCCGCAAGTCCCTGTTCAACTACCACGCCAGCAAGATCCAGCCCATCGAAAGCCAGGAGGGTAACAACCCGGTCTTCGACGGCTTCGACAAGGATGGCAAGGATCTGCCCGCGGGCCGCTACAAGCTGACGATTGACGCCGCCTCGGTCGCACCCTCCAGCGTCTCGCATCAGATGACCTGGGAGTTCACGCTGGACACCCAGGCGCCCGCGATCTCCAACCTGGCGGTGACCGGTGAGGGTGACGAGCGCGTCGTGTCCTTCGACGTCACCGACAACTCGCCGCTGGCCGGCATCGCTTTCTCTGAGTCTGCGACCTCGCGTCGCTACTACGACGAGAAGGAGGCCGTGGGCGCAAACCGTCAGGCCGACGGCACCTATGCCAAGCACTACGAGATCAAGTGGGCCGACCTCATCGCCCGCGCGGACTCTTCGGATCCGGCGACCGCCTACCTGTTCGCGTGGGACTGGGGTAAGAATCAGGCCCGCCAGGTGATTCGATTCCAGACGATCCCGATGACCTCCCTGACCCTCACCCCGCAGGCGTCCGAGGTCGTCGCCGGCGAGACGGTCGCGCTGAGCGCCTCGTACGAGCCGACGAACGCGAATGTCACCGACCTCGTCTGGTCCTCCTCGAACGAGGCCGTGGCCACCGTGAACGAAAGCGGCGAGGTCCGCACCCTGGTCGGCGGCGAGGCGACGATCACCGCGACCGACGCCTCCAACCCGGCCCTGTCGGCCAGCGCCCAGATCCGCGTGCGCACGATCTCCGAGGACGCGGGCATCGAGCTCGCTCAGACTCAAGTGAGCGTCAAGGTGGGGGAGAGCGCCCCCGTGTCCGTCTTCCTGGCGCCTTCGCTGAAGGACCGTGCGGTGACGTGGAGTGTTGAGCCTGCCGACCTGGCCACGGTCGCCGCCGACACTGACACGCGCAAGGCGACGCTGACCGCCGGCGATCACGCGGGTTCGGGCACGCTGACCGCCACCGTCACGACCGAGGCCGGTGTGGCCAAGACCGCGTCCGTGCCCGTCACGGTGCGCGCAGCCGACGCCGACGACTTCGAGATCAACGAGGACGGCGTCCTCGTGAAGTACAAGGGCTCGGCGACCGAGGTCACCCTGCCCGACACCGTGACCTCCATCGGCGAGCGCGCCTTCGCGAGTTCCACCGTGGAACACGTGACGATTCCCGCCTCGGTGCGCTCGATCGGCCTGGAGGCCTTCATCTACAGCTCGCTGAAGAAGATAACCTTCGTTGACGACGAGGCTCACCCGGCCCAGCTGACCAAGATCGCCGACCGCGCGTTCGCCAGCACGAGCCTGGAGGCGATCGACCTGCCGCGTTCCCTCGTGACGATCGGCGCGGAGGTCTTCGACTACAACTCGGCACTCACCACGATCAAGCTGGGGCCCAATGTCGCAGCCTCCTCGGTGACCGGCGGCTACGCGGAAACCGGTGCGCTGACGAGCGTCGAGGTCGATCCGGCGAACCCGAACTTCGAGAGCGTTGACGGTGTCCTGTACTCCAAGGATCGCTCGACGCTGATCATGTACCCGGCAGTCAAGAACACGGGAGGCTCGTACACGGTCCTGGACGGTGTCGCGACGATCGCGCCTAAGGCATTCCAGAAGGCGGGCATCACCTCCGTGACCCTGCCCGACAGCCTGCGCACGATCAAGGACGAGGCCTTCCGCCTCTCCGCGCTCACCACCGTGACCCTGCCCGAGAAGTTCGAGACGGTCGGCACCTGCGCCTTCTGCTCCGCCGGCAAGCTCGCGAGCATCGACCTGGGAGGCACGATCTCCCTGGGCGGTAGTGCCTTCGAGTCCACGAGTGCCAAGGAAGGGGTCAACTTCCGACCCGAGCTGAACCGCCTCACGACGATCGGCGACTTCGCGTTCAGCCGCACGGCGGTGTCCTCCGTGACCCTTCCTGACTCGGTGACCACGGTCGGCGAGCAGGCCTTCTCGGAGAACACGGCCCTGACCTCGTTCCACATCGGCGTGGGCGTCACCTCCTTCGCCGAGACCGCCCTGTACAACGACCGCAAGATCGCGACGCTGACCGTGTCCACCGATAACCCGGTGTACTCGGCCGAGCGCAACGTCCTGTACCGCAAGGCGGATGACGGCCTGCACCTGATGCTCTCCCCGGCCGCCAACACGCTCACCGACTACACGGTGCGCGCGGGAACGGTCAAGATCGGTGCCTCGGCCTTCGCGAACAATAAGACGCTGACCCGGGTCGTCCTGCCCGAGGGCCTGAGGGTCATCGGTGACGACGCCTTCGCGGGCACGACGGCCCTGACCGAGCTCGTCATCCCCGAGTCGGTGGAGCGCTCGACCGGCGTTGTCGGAAACTCCCTGGAGCTCGTCGAGTACGGATCCAAGGTGACCTCGATTCGCATGGAAGGCAGCTGGGTTCCCATGCCTCGTCGCATCGTCGTGCGTGGCGGCGTGGACGGCTCCTTCGTGTACGACGGTCGCCCGACGAACGGTCGCCGCCAGAGCGCCTACTTCGGTGAAGGCATGACCCGCGTGTCCTTCGGCGTGGACGTCCCGCGCGTCCTCGTCCTGCCCTCGACCCTTACCCGCCTCGACCTCGAGCCGGAGCTGAGCGACGCGAAGAAGGACGACACCCACGTGTACGTCGCCGCAGCCGAGGGTGAGCCGGCGTGGAACGTCGCCAAGGGTGCCCTCGAGGCGGCCGGCATCGACGTCTCGCACCTGCACACCTACACGGGCGCGTCGATGACCCTGGCGGGCGCAAACATCGCCGAGGCCTCGAGAAGTTACACGTACACGGGCGAGGTCGGCGCGTCGGTCGACGTGACCGCGACGGTCGCCGGTGGCATCGCCGGTACGCAACAGGTTCGAGCCGTGCAGATCAGCGCGGACGGCACCGAGACGCTCGTGCGCGACTGGACGACGGTGACGGACGGTGGGGACCGCGCTGCGGATTCCTCGGTGACCTTCCCGTGGACCCCGTCCGCCGCGGACGTGAGCCTGCGCGTCCAGGTGCGTGACGCCTCGTATCTGACGAGCACGCTGATGGTGAAGCTGCCGGGTACTCCCGAGCCGACGCCTGCGCCGACGCCGGACCCGACGCCTGCGCCGACGCCGGACCCGACGCCTGCGCCGGAGCCTTCTCCGGATCCGACTCCGGCTCCCGAGCCGACCCCGGATCCTGCTCCTGCCCCGCAGGGAGGCCAGTGGATCAGTGATTCCACCGGCTGGTGGTACCGCTACACTGATGGCACCTACCCGGCTGGCCAGACGGTGCAGATCGGCAATTCCGCGTACCGCTTTGGCGCGGATGGCTACATGCGCACCGGGTGGGTGAGCGAGGACGGCGTCTGGTTCTACCACGATGCTTCGGGCGCTCAGGCGAGCGGTTGGGTCAAGGATGGTGGTTCTTGGTACTACCTGGACCCTGCATCGGGTCGGATGGCCACGGGTTGGTTGCTTGACGGTCCTACCTGGTACTACCTGACGCCCGGAAGTGGCGCGATGGCGACCGGTTGGGTCAAGGATGGCTCGTCTTGGTACTACATGGCTCCCAGTGGCGCGCTGACCACCGGTTGGTTGAAGGATGGCGGCTCCTGGTACTACCTGAGCACCGACTCCGGTGCGATGTACACGGGTGGTCACTGGATCGGTTGGAAGTGGTACCACTTCGCTGATTCGGGACGTCTCATCGGCTGATCTGATAGCGACGCTCCCTGCGCCCGCGCCCCCGGAGAATCTCCGGGGGCGCGGGCCTTGCTCGCCCATACATGCGCCATACGGCATCAGAAGGTGGTGAGAGATTGCGTGACGCTGAGTGGGATAGGGCAGTGGTCCGCTGATCCATCATTCGACCAATAGGTCGATCTCGTGACAAGTCTGCCCCTTGTGTGCCGGGTATACGCCGTTCCTCATGGGCATAATTCGGGAAACTGCTTGATTTGTCAGATTGGGTGGAAAGGTGTCTTGCAGCCCTGAAAAATGGGTGGCGGCAAGCGGTCTCATCACCTTCGGATCATCCCTGTCAGTCCGGGCTGTTGCATGGTAATACGTGCAAATATTCCCACTGATCGACCGGCACGTGGTGAGAAGGAATGTCTCAGGGGGTATCTAAAACCTTTTTTAGAGATATGTTTGGCATGAGGGGCCGTAGTCGCAGCGCGGAGCCTTCCCTTACCAACTGCCAATAAAGGGGGTCACAGATGTCCCGTCGACAGTCAACGGTGCTGGCGTTCGCACTCGCCGGCGCCCTGTCCCTGACCGTGGTCAGTGTGTCAGCCGCATTTGCGGCAGACGCAGGTGCCGCCGGTCGGGTCAACGCAGCCGCCCCGCTGCAAGCGGACGCTGACGGCTTTGTCATCAACGCCGACGGCGTGCTCGTGGGGTACACCGGTGGGGCCACCGAGGTGCGCATCACCGAGGGCGTGACCAAGATCGGCACCAGCGCCTTCACCGGTGCACATCTGACGAAGGCCTGGGTTCCTGCGTCCGTGCGCGAGATTGACGACCTCGCGTTTGCGCACCGTCCCCTGGAAGAGATCACCTTCCAGGACGACGACCACCCTTCGCAGCTGACCATCATCGGTGAGCGCGTATTCCTCTACACGCCCCTGGAGCACATCACGCTGCCTCGTTCGGTCGAGATGGTGGGCCTGGAAACATTCGGCGAAATGAAGAAGCTGCGCTTCGTCCACGTCGGCCAGAGCATGCAGGTCGGTGGCCTGCTGTACGCCTTCACAGGCAACCCCCTCCTGGAGCGCATCGACGTCGACTAGGCCAACCAGAACTACCAGAGCCTCGACGGCGTCCTCTACACCAAGGGGCTGACTCACCTGGCGACCTCCCCGCAGGCAAAGAAGGCCGGTGGTCACTACCCGGTCGCCGAGGGGACGCACACCATCGACGAGGGCGCGTTCTCCTACGCCCAGATCACCTACGTGACCCTGCCTGCGACCCTGCGCCACGTGGAAAAGGCCGCTTTCGTGAGCTCGCAGGTCACCTCCCTGACCCTGCCCGATGACTGCGAATCCATGGACAACATGGCGTTCTGGAACAAGCACAAGCTGACGCGCGTTGACCTGGGCGGCACGAAGCTCCTGCCGGACAGCGCCTTCCGCTACAACCGGGAACTCGCCGAGGTGAACTTCCACCCCGACCTGAACCGCCTCACCAGGGTGGGTGACTACGCGTTCGAGGATGCGCCGATCACCTCGGTCACGCTGCCCGAATCGGTGACGAGCATCGGCAAATTCGCGTTCTCCGACAATAGCTCCCTGACCCGCCTTCACCTGGACTCGGGCCGGACATCCATCGGGGAAGGTGCGTTCGTCGGGGCGACATCCCTGACCTCGCTGACCGTCGCACGCGCCAATCCCGTCTACTCGGTGGATGGCGGCGTCCTGTACCAGAAGTCCATTGGGGGCAAGCTCCTCGTCCTGTCTCTGCCCACGAACGGGGCCACCGAATTCACGGTTCCCGACGGTACGGTTGCGATCGCTCACTCCGCCTTCGTAAGCAACACGTCCCTGCGCCGCGTCGTCTTGCCTGATGGCCTGACCAGGATCGAATACGGCACCTTTGACGGCTGCGACAACCTTACCGATATCGTCATTCCCAACTCGGTGACCGTAGCCCGTGGCCTGGTCAACAACGGCCTGGACACCGTCGAGCTGGGCTCGAAGGTCACGGAACTGTGGATGACCCCGCGCGACACCACCACCCCGCGCCACATCATCGTGCGCGGCGGAAACAACGGCGAGTTCTACTACGAGGGTAAGGCATCCAATGGGCGTCCCGACAGCGCCTACTTCGGCGAGGGGATGACCAGCTTCACCTTCTGGTTCGACACGTCCCGCGTCCTGGTCCTGCCCTCGACCGTGAAAGACATCAAGCTCGCGGAAGACATGGCTTCGGACCTCAAGGCGAACACCGAAATCTACGTCGCCGCCCCCAAGGGTTCGAAGGCGTGGACGCTCACCGAGGCGGCCATGAAGGAGGCTGGCTACAACATGGCGGCCCTCTTCGAGTACACCCGCCCGCAGGTTGCGGTGTCGGGCAACGGAATCAACGAGGCCGGCCCCGGGTACACGCTCACCAGCTCGGTGGGCACGCCGACGACCGTGAAGGTCTCCGCGCAGGGCGGCACCCTGGGTGGACGCCAGATGCGCGTGGTGCAGATCGGTGCCGACGGCACCGAAACGGTTCTCCAGGACTGGGATTCGATGCAGGGCAGCTCGGACGAGAGTGCGTCCACGCGGATGTGCCGCGCGATCACTCACCCTCATGCAGCTCAACACTTTAGGTGTGAAGAAAGTGAGCCGACAATGTTCCACTACCGACGCGTAGCGCTAACACTGATAACGGACGGTGCCCTCGCATTCACGACGACCGGCGTGCCCGCGGCCTTCGGCGCCGACGCCGACGCAACCCAGGCCTCGTCGCCCCAGCAGGCCAGCGATGACTCGCCGAGTACGATCATCGTCCAACTCGACGCGCGTGATGACGGAACCGACCGCGCCGCCTACTACGCGCAGATGAAGACGCGCATTGGCGAGGCCGTGGCGGCTGCCAGCCGGGGTGCCACCATCTCCGATGTGCGCGACTACCTCCACGCCTTCGATGGATTTGCGATCCAGGCACCTGCCTCGACCCTCCGTGCGATCCAGGCGACGGCTGGCGTCAAGGGCGCTTTCCTGGACGGAGACAACTCCTTCGTCACCGACGAGGAGATCAACGGACAGTACCGCGCCGCTGCCGGCGGTGGAGACTCCGGCATCACGCCCGGGGCGGCGGCGCAGATGATGCGAGCCAACGCGGCCTCCCAGAAGGGGCAGGGCAAGGTCATCGAGCTCATCGACAGTGGTATCGATACCTCGCACGAGGCCTTTGCCGGCGACCTGGATGCCGCGTCACTGCGCCTCACGCAGGATGCGGCAGCTTCCCTGACCTCCCAGCTGGGCGCGGGCAAGGCGGGAGTCTGGGTCAGCCCCAAGATTCCTTTCGCCTACGACTACGGTGACGGGGACACGGACGTGCTCGCCACGCACGAAGGAGACGAATATGCGCGTGCTGCGAACACCCAGGGCACGCGCGTCGCCACCCTCGTGCGCCAGCGCGCGGCATCCGACCCGGCGTTTTCGGGCCTGTCGGACGGCGAGAAGAACGCTGTGGTCACGAAGCTCCTGATGGGCACCGCCCGCCCGATCACGGACGCGCAGCAGGATGACGGTACCTTCTACTCGCCTCGCCGAGTGGGTGCCGGCCTGGTTGATGCTGCGGCGGCCACGACCTCGTTCGTGTACCCGACCGTCGTAGGTGCGGCGAACCCGTCGCGTCCCAAGGCCGACCTGGGTGAGGGCACCTCCGGCTGGAGCTTCCAGGTCACCCTCACGAACGTCTTCGACACCGCCCGCACTTTCACCCTCGGCGGCCAGGCGCTGTCCGAAAAGGTCGAGAGCATGCTGCTGTCGCACCACTCGACCAACTGGGCGGGGAAGGGGATCGACCTGACGTTCTCCGCGGACTCGGTGACCGTGCCCGCCAAGGGGGAGTCCACCGTGACCGTCACCGTGACCCCGCGCGAGGCCTTCGCCTCGTACGCGGCTGCGAACACCCCCAAGGGCACGTTCATCGACGGTGCCGTGACCTTCACGAGCACCGACGGAGCGCCGAATCTCACCGTCCCCTACATGGGCTTCTACGGCTCCTGGGGCGCGCCCGCCATCTTCGACCAGGTCACCCCGAACAACAACATCAGCGGCTACGGGTCGACCTTCATGGACGGAAACCTCCCGTTCGGACAGCAGAGTCCCTTCGATGTCGAGGACGAGCGGATGATCAACGGGGTCGATCCCGACCTGTTCATCATCACCCGTTCGACGGACGAAAACGCGCGCAGGGGCGTGCGCCCGGGTACCGTGCTGCTGCGCCCCTGGTTCTCCGGCTACGCGCCCGATGGCAGCGAGCTGCCGGATGGACGCTACACGCTGACGATCGAGGGCACGACCGAGGGACCCTCGCCCTCGACCCAGCAGATCAGCTACGGCCTCACGCTGGACACCAAGGCCCCCGTTATCTCGAACGTGACGGTCAGCGGCGACGGTAACGACCGCACGCTCTCCTTCGACGTCGCCGACTCCTCGCCCATATCGGCCGTCGGCTTCTCGGCCACCGCCGATGGCCCCATCGTCGAGCGCGGCGCCGAGGTCTACCCGACCGAACGCGGGGAGGACGGGCTGGTGCACCGCCACTTCGACGTCCCGCTGACAGACGCCTTGGCGAGCATCGGTGGCGACCCGTCGTCCATCTACCTGCACGTGTGGGACTGGCCCGCCAACAAGGGGACGGCTCCGGTCACCCTCAAGGCGATCCCCATGACGTCGCTGGCTCTCTCCCAGACGTCCGCGACGCTGAGTGTCGGTGAGACGCTGACGCTGAGCGCCACCCACGAACCCGAGGACGCCAACCTGACGGCGCTTTCCTGGTCCTCCTCGGACGAGGCCGTGGCAACCGTCAGCGCGACCGGCGAGGTCAGTGCAGTGGGCGCGGGCGACGCGACCATCACCGTGACCGACCCGACGCAGCCCAGCGTGACGGCCAGCGCCACCATTCACGTGAGCGCTCCCGCCCCCGCCGCGAAGGCAGGAACGTGGAAACGGGATGGCCGCGGCTGGTGGTACCGCTATGAGGACGGGACCTACCCGACCGACACGACCCTCGCCATCGACGGGGCCACCTACCGCTTCGACGCGCGCGGCAACATGCGTACCGGCTGGGTCGAGGAACAGGGCTCCTGGTACTACCTGAAGACCGGAAGTGGCGCGATGGCCACGGGTCGCCTGCGCATCTTCTGGACCTGGTACACCTTCTCGGAGACGGGACAGCTGATCAGCTAGATCACCTCTGAGCCTGCCCCAGGCCCGCGAACCCAGCGTGACGCCGGGTTCGCGGGCCTGGCGTCCGTCAGGGGCATGAGCGCTAAAATTCCCAGGGTTTTTTCAGGTTGTCTTGTCGTTGTCGCAAGGTTCGCCCGATACGCTGAATGTCATCACAAGGGAATACGGCACGGACCACGAGGGTCCGGGACATGCCGACGAGACTTTTTCGAGGAGCCTTCTGGGAAAACTTGCACTGTGTTGATGGGATAGGCTGAGGGGTCGACCGCGAGGTCGGCCCCTCAGCCTATGCGCTGCCTTGCACAAAATGTCAGTGGGTGGACATGACGATGGCCTAGCGGACATGCATACTGCACAACTGGCAGAACTTACGCATAATGGGACGGCGCGCCACACGGTGCGCATCTCATCCTCACGTTGTCGATACGTAAGTGAGCCATTGATGTCCCATCACTCCACCCCGGCACTCGCCCTCGCCGCCGCCCTCGCCCTGACCGGCGTGAGCGTCCCGGCGCTCGCGGCGAGTCCCCAGCCGGGCGGTGTCCTCCCCGCTAACCCCGCCCAGGCCGCCTCCCCCGAGGCACGCACGGGCACGCGCGTCGAGGACCCGCTCCTCTCCATTCGCCAGGCCGAGGCCGGGGGAGTGACCCTGCCAGACGCTGCCTCTGCGCAGGAGGCGGCTGATGACACCCCGACGACGATCATCGTCCAGCTCGAGGAGGGCTCGGTCGGCGGCTCTGCAACGGCCACGCGCGACGAGGTCAAGGCCCGCGTTGCCTCGGCGGTTCAGGCGGCCGTGCCCGGCGCGCAGGTCGCCACCGTGCGCGACTACACGAACGCGCTCGATGGCTTCGCCATCGAGGCTCCCGGTTCCGCCCTCTCCGCCATCCAGAAGGTCCAGGGTGTGAAGGTTGCGTTCATCGAGGGTGTGCACAAGCCGCTGGAAACCAGCGCGGATGGGGCGGGCGCACCCGTCCTCAAGAACGCCTCCTCCCTGGCGATGACGCACGCGGCCGAGGCTGCCCAGAAGGGCGATCGTCAGGTCATCGAGGTCATCGACTCCGGACTGCAGACCGACCACGACGCCTTCGCAGGCTCGATGGAGGGCGTCGACGTGCGCCTGAGACAGGCCGACGTTCAGGCCTTCGCGAGCAAGCTGCCGCATGGGGCGTCCGGAACCTACGTCAACAGCAAGATCCCCTTCGCCTACGACTACGCCGACAACGACGCTGACGTTGTTCCCCACTCCGAGAAGGACTTGTCCCACGGCACGCACGTTACCGCGATCGCGGCCGCCAACGCTGACGTCCTGCAGGGCACCGCGCCCCACGCGCAGATCGTCGTCGCCAAGGTGGCCTCCGACGCGGACGGGTCGATGCCCGATAGTGCCCTCCTGGCCGCCCTCGACGATGCTCTCGTTATCAAGCCCGACGTCATCAACCTCTCCCTCGGTGACGACGCCGGCATGAGCAGCGACGCTGGCAGCGTCTTCGCGGGCGTCTACGAAGCATTGACCAACGCGGGAATCAGCGTCAACGCCGCTTCGGGCAACGCATTCTCCAACGCGTACGGCAACAACAGCGGCCAGAACAAGCCGTTCGCGACCGACCCCGACACGGGCACGCTCGGCGAACCCGCCTCCTACAAGTCCACGCTGGCCGTCGCCTCGGTCGACAATCAGGAGGCCCTGCCCTACGTGACCCTGGGGGACCGAAAGATCGCCTACCGCGCCGCGCTCGACGGTCAGGGAGAGGCCGTGCGCGGCCTGCGTGACATCCCCGAGAAGAGCTACCGCGTCGTCGATGCCGGCGCGGGCGGCGGCGAGCTCGACAAGTACGCGGGCGCCAACCGACTGAGCCTTGCTGACGCGATCGTCCTCGAAGACAAGGGCGGCACCGACACCCGGACCGGCACGGCAATGACCGACGAACTCAAGGCCTCGTACCTGACAGGCTTCCCGTCAACGCCCGCGGCCCTCATGATCGCCGACACCGACGACTCGACCACGCCCTACCAGTCGATCCTGGGCGCCACGACCTCGATGCCCACGGTGACCATCACCAAGCAGGACGGCGAGGCGATCCGCAAGGCGCTGGCCGCCGGGGGCGGCGCGGACGTGTACCTGACCGTCACGCACTCCGGCATCGTGCTGGCCTCGAACAACCCGACGGCCTCGGAGTTCTCCGCGTGGGGCGTGGCCCCCGACCTGACGCTCAAGCCCGAAATCGCGGCCCCCGGCGGCGACATCATGTCCGCGTACCTCGGCAACGAGTACCAGCGCCTGTCGGGCACCTCGATGGCTTCCCCGCAGGTTGCCGGCATCAGCGCGCTCGTGCGCCAGCGCATCGCGGGTGACCCCGCATTCTCCGGCATGAGCGCCAAGGAGAAGAACGCCGTCGTCACCAACCTCCTCATGGGTACCGCCCACCCGCTCATCGACGTTGAGCTGGGGGACGGCACCTACTACTCGCCGCGCAAGGTCGGTGCGGGTGCCGTTGACGCGGTCGCTGCCACCACCGCGACCATCTACCCGACCGTCGTCGGAGCCGCCGATACCTCCCGCCCCAAGGCCGACCTCGGCGACGGGACGAACGGCTGGACCTTCCAGGTGCGCCTGACCAACCTCTCCGACGCCGCCCACACCTACACGCTCGGTGGCCAGGCGCTCTCCGAAATGGTCGAGGAAGGCATCTTCCTCGAGCACTCGCAGAACTGGGCGGGCGCGGGCATCTCGCTGTCCTTCTCCGGTGATGGCGTGTCCGAGGCCGGGGACGCCCAGCAGATCACGGTCCCCGCAAAGTCGACCGCCACCGTGAGCGTCGCGGTGACCCCCGAGTCCGAGTTCGTGGCCTTCGCCTCGGCGAACACGCCCAAGGGAACCTTCATCGACGGCGCCGTGACCTTCACGAGCGAGGACGGGACGCCGAGCCTGACCGTCCCCTACCTGGGCTTCTACGGCTCTTGGGGTGCCCCCAGCGTCTTCGACGGCAAGTGGTCGGATGACGAGACGACGCCCGTGCACGCCTACCGTTCCGCGCTGGTCAACGCGCACTCGTCCATCCCGCTGGGCGCGCTCAACCCGCTCTCAGACAAGCAGGACTCGAACCTGGTCACGACGATCAACACACAGCGCCTCATCACCTCGCGCGCCAAGTGGGCGGGTGCCCCCGACAAGATCGCGCCGATGACCGGCATGCTGCGCTCCGTCCCCTCGATGACGCTCACCTACCGCAACTCCGCGGGTCAGTCTGTGCGCTCCTACATGATCAACCGCGTGCGCAAGTCCCTCTACGACCTCGAGACCGGCTGGATGAAGCCGGGCGAGTTTTCCGGTGAGGAACCCTTCTTCGATGGGTTTGATGAATCGGGTAACGCGCTGCCCGACGGTCGCTACACCCTGACGATTGAGGCCGCGACGGACGGCCCGTCCTCGCTGACTCAGCAGATGAGCTACGAGTTCACGCTGGACACGAACGCACCCGTCATCTCCAACCTGACGGTGAGCGGTGAGGGCGATGCCCGCACCGTATCCTTCGATGTCACCGACGCCTCGCCCGTGGCCGGCATCGACTTCCACGAGGACGCCGACGGTGCGTGGTACTATCGCAAGCTCCTCGAAGACGACGGTGAGATCCTGGCCGACGGCACGCACCGCTACCACTTCGACGTGCCCGTCTCGGAGCTTACGAGCGCGTGGGCGAAGCAGGGACGCACCGACGAGGCCCCGGTGACCCCCTACCTGTACGCCTGGGACTGGGGCGTCAACCCCGTGAAGCAGGAGGTTCGCCTCCAGGGTGACCCGGCGCCTGCTCCCACGCCCGATCCTGCTCCTGAGCCGACCCCGGCTCCTACGCCTCAGGGTGGGGCGTGGATCAAGGATTCTGTTGGTTGGTGGTATCGCTATGCGGATGGGACCTATCCGGCGAGCCAGACGGTGCAGATCGGCAATTCGACGTATCGCTTCGGTGCGGATGGCTACATGCGTACTGGCTGGGTGAGTGAGGATGGCGCGTGGTTCTACCATGACGCGTCGGGTGCTCAGGCGAGTGGCTGGGTCAAGGATGGTGGTTCTTGGTACTACCTGGATCCGGCGTCTGGTCGCATGCGCACGGGTTGGTTGCTTGACGGTCTGACCTGGTACTACCTGATGCCTGGTAGTGGTGCGATGGCGATTGGTTGGGTCAAGGATGGGTCGTCCTGGTATTTCATGGCTCCGAGTGGTGCGCTCATGACCGGGTGGGTGCAGGATCGGGGTGCCTGGTATTACTTGAGCACTGATTCGGGTGCGATGTATACCGGCGGGCACTGGATCGGCTGGAAGTGGTACTACTTCGCCGAGAATGGCCAGTGGAACGGCTGATGCCTGACGCGAGGCATTGAGCTCGTACGAGGTCGTGTGCGCCCCCGGCAGACCGGGGGCGCACACTCGTTGTGCTCCCAATTATCTGCGGGGTCAAAATCCCAGGGATTTCTCAGCTGCCCTTGCCGTTGTCGCAAGGTTGGCCTCTTACAGTAGGTGTCATCACAAGGGAATACGGCACGGGCCACTTGGGCTCGGGTAATGCCGACGAGAGACATGCTGAGGAGCTTACTGGGACTACTTGCACTGTGTTGATGGGATACGCCGAGGGGTCGACCGTCAGGTCGGCCCCTCGGCGTATCTGCATCTGGAGCGACTCGTGGGAACTGCGGGCGAAGAGCGTGACGTGTTGGCGGTGGCTTCGTCGTCTGTGCAGCTGAGTGTGTGCGGTGGTGTTTTTCATGATGGGTCTGTAGTACGGAGTGTGGTGAGGAGTTTGCGCTGCGGGCTGTGCTGGGCACGAAAAACCGGGGCGCGCCAGGCATATCGCCCGACGCGCCCCGGCCTCGTCAGTTGGAGACCCGAGTGCTACTCAGAGGCGCTCAAAACCAGCGTCCCACGCTGCGCGCATGGGGTTCGCGTCGGCGACCAGCTGATCGAAGCGCAGGTCGGCGATGTCGATGACCTCGCCGAGGGCGAAGCGAGCCTCGCGAGCAGGGGAGTGCTCGACGCGGCGCCAGCCCGAGGACAGCAGGTGCTTGCGGTCCACCACGTTGTCCACGCAGATGACCAGCGGACGATTGAACTTCTCGCGGTAGGCGGCAGCCAGAGCGCGCAGCTCCTCGGCTTCCTCGGAGGACACCTTGCCCACGGACAGGGACGAGGTATCCGAGCTCGCCTGCTCGTCGCCCGCGCCGTCGAGGACCAGGGAGACGACGTCCGTGTAGGAAGCGATGAGCTCCTCGGCCTCCTCGGGGGAGGCCGCCAGGACCGCGTCCTCGAAGGAGGAACGCAGCTCGGACACGGAAGCGAAAGGACGGGACTCCCAGGCGCGCTCGACCGGCCACGTGTGCGAGGAGAACATCGACGAGAAGGTCGCCACGAACTGGTCGCGATCCATCGCGTTCACGTCGTCCAGGTTGATCTTCTTGCCATCCACCACGGCCACGTCCGGCGAGGCGGGGCGTCCGATGTGGAAGAAAAGGAGGTTCAAGATGATGGCCGTCAGCGAGCCGATGGTGACGCCGGAACCGAAGATGATCTGCAGCCAGGAAGGCATGACCGTGACAATACCGGGCTTCAGCGTCACGAGGAGGGCAAGGCCGATCGACGTAGAGACGATGACTGCGTTGCGATTGTCTCGTAGATCCACCTTCGAGAGGGTCTGGATGCCAACAACCGCGACGTTCGCGAACATCGCCAGGGACGCGCCGCCGATGACGGGCTGCGGAATCGCCGCGACGATGGCCGCCGCCTTGGGCAGCAGGCCGAGGATGATCATGAAGACACCCGCTGCGGTCACGACCCAGCGGGACTTCACGCGGGTGAGGCGCACGAGGCCGACGTTCTGCGCGAAACAGGTGTAGGGGAAGGAGTTGAGGACGCCGCCCAGCAGGGTGGACAGGCCGTCGGCGCGCAGGGCGTTTGCGATGTCGCGCGGGGCAATGCGCTTGCCCACGACCTCGCCGGTGGCGAAGACGTCGCCGGTGGTCTCCACGGCGGTGACCGCCATGACGATGATCATGGCGATGATTGCCGTCAGTGAGAACTTCGGGATGCCGAAGTAGAAGGGGGGTGTAATGGCGACCCAGCTGGCCTCACCGACGCCGGAGAAGTCGGTCTTGCCTATGGCGAAGGCGACGGCCGTCATGATCAGCAGCGCGAGGAGGACGGAGAGCGTTCCCATGAAGCCCTTGAAGAGGCGCTGAATGATGATGATGATCGCGATCGTGCCGAATGCGAGGCCGAGAGCCTCGTACGTCGAGGCCGTCTTCGCTGCATCATCAGCCGCCTTATCGGCCCAGGCGACGATGTCTCCGGCGGAGACGGACAGGAGTGTCGTGCCCATGACCGTCAGGAGAGTGCCCGTGACGATCGGTGGGAAGAAGCGCAGGAGCTTTGCAAAGAAGGGTGCGACCAGGAAGACGATGAGGCCGACGGCGATGATGGAGCCGTACATGGTGGCCAGGCCGGTCCTGGGGTCCGCGCCGGCGGGCGTGGCTGCCGCGCCGATCGCGATGAGGGGTGAGACGGCGGTGAAGGTGACGCCCTGAATGAGGGGGAGCTTCACGCCGATGAAACGGCCGATGCCTGCCGACTGGATGATGGTGGCGATGCCACAGGTGAGCAGGTCCGCGTTGATGAGGTGGACCAGCGTGTGTTTATCGAGTCCGAGCCCGGAAGCGATAACGAGGGGGACGACCACAGCGCCCGCGTAGAACGCGAGGACGTGTTGGATGCCCAGAATGGTGAGTTTTCCAAAGGGAGGAATTTGATCGACGGGGTGGGGAGCGGACGAGGGGCTTGATGCCATCTGTGTCTCCTGGACCTTTATCCAAGTGTTGAAGGGACGCATCCATTCTCTGTGATCGGGCAGCAGTTTTTACGAGTTATTTAAAAAGTGTGGCGAGTTATATCTTGTTTCTCCTTGTCGTGGGAGGTGTGACGTGGGCGAGTTGTTGGAGGTCGGGGTTGAAGTGTCGCGTTTTGTCCCTCCGTTGATGGTTGTGAGGTGGTGGACTTAGTCGTCACCTGTCGTTGGTTTCCGTCTCGCTTCGTGAACGATGGGGTGTGAAGCGGGGGACGTGCGGATGTCCTCGGGGAGCGATTGGCCATCGATGTTTGTCAGGTGTTATGAGAGAGGTCTGCCCTCGGTTGTGGGAGGCATTCCTGTTACTGGGAAACGTGCCCGTGACACCGCATTTGAAGGTGGTGAAATAACAACCATTCGGCAAGTTTGGGTGACCTGAGGCACAGAATTGACGGTTTTTTGGGCAAAAAAACGAAAATCTTTCGTGAAATCCGCGAAATCTTGCCCTAAAGTCGGCGAAATCGTCGAAGATTTCGTAGTGTGTCATTCGTGGCCACGAAAGTGGTAACCAAGAACGAACAGGAATGAGGTTTCTCAATGTCCGTGAACCGTACCGAGCTTGTCGCTCAGATTGCCGAACGTGCCGACCTGACCAAGGCGAAGGCCGACGAGGCCCTGGCTGCCTTCCAGGCCGTCCTCGTTGAGTCCCTGGCTAAGGGCGAGGCCGTCAAGGTCACCGGCCTGCTCTCGGTCGAGCGTGTTGAGCGCGCCGCCCGCACCGGCCGCAACCCCCGCACCGGCGAAGAGATCAAGATCCCCGCTGGCTACGGCGTCAAGCTCTCCGCTGGCTCCACCCTGAAGAAGGCCGTCTCCAAGTGACGCGCTGACGACAGCGAAGTGTGTGGGGCGTGACCGCGTGGTCGCGCCCCACACGCGTCTTTGTGGCCATGATGCCGCCGCGATGGGCAGTGGCGCCCCGGCGTGCTCGTGGCCGTTGGAACCGGATGGTTTCGGTTCCGCGCATGACGGTGCCCCCGGCCTGATGACTCAGGCCGGGGGCACCGCTTGGAGCTCGCATGAACGTATGTGTCAGGCGTCCACCTTTTCCTTCACGCTCAGTGACAGGAGCGGGTGGTGGCAGGCCACGCGGTGCGTCTCATCCGTGAGCATGGGCTGCACCTTGCACTCCTCGCCCGCAAACGGGCAACGCGGGCGGAAGCGGCAACCCTCAGGCGGGTTGACGGCGCTCGGCGGCTCGCCGGTGAGCTTGATGGCACTCTCGTCGTGCTTGAACTCCGGGTCGGGCACGGGAATCGAGTCGATGAGCGCCTTCGTGTAGGGGTGCTTCGGGTTCTTGACGACCTCGGAAGCTGGGCCCTCCTCGACGATGCGGCCCAGGTACATGACGCCGATGCGGTCCGCCATGTACTGGACGACGGCAAGGTCGTGGCTGATGAACAGGTAGGACAGGCCCAGTTCCTGCTGCAGGTCCTTCATGAGGTTGAGGACCTGTGCCTGGACGGAGACGTCAAGCGCGGAAACGGGCTCGTCCGCCACGATGAGGTCGGGCGCGAGGGTCAGCGAACGGGCGAAGCCGATGCGCTGGAGCTGTCCGCCCGAGAATTCGTGCGGGTAGCGGTCGAGGATCTCTTCGGTCAGGCCGACCTGTTCGAGGATCTCCATGATGCGCTCGGCGATCTGGCGAGCGTTGCCGGTCTTCTGGATGCTCATGGGCTCGGCCAGGATCTGGTCGATGCGCATGCGCGGGTCCATCGCCGCGTAGGAGTCCTGGAACATCATCTGCACGTCGCGGTGGATGCGTACGGCGTCGCGTCCCTTGAGCGTGGCCAGGTCGCGTCCATCGAGTTCGATGGCGCCACCCGAGGGCGGCTCGAGGCCGGCGATGAGTCGGCCGACGGTGGACTTACCGCAGCCGGACTCGCCGACGAGGCCGTAGGTCTCGCCCTTCTTCACCGTGATGGAGACGCGGTCGACGGCGGAGACGACGCCCTTCTCGCGCTTGAAGAAGCCCGATCCGGCCGACTCGTACTCGCGCGAAGCCTCCTTGACGTCGAGTAGTGTTTCGTGGGAGATCTGCGGGACGTCCGCGGCCGCACGGTCGGTCTTGTTGGAATCCAGCTTGCCCTGGAGGACTGCGGGAGACTCGTCTCCTTCCTGGACCGGGTGGAAGCAGGAGAAGGTGTGGGTCTCGTCGCCGCTCAGGTCCGGGTAGCCCGCGCGGCACTCGTCGGTGGCCCACAGGCAGCGGGCTGCGAAGCGGCAGCCTACCGGCAGGTTGGTCAGCGATGGGGGAGCGCCGGGGATGGAGAAGAGCTTGGTGCCGGCTGCGAGGGCGCGCTCGGGCAGGGCTGCCATGAGCGAGCTCGTGTAGCGGTGCTTTGGCTCGGTGAACAGTGTCTTCGTCGGTGCGGTTTCAACGATGCGTCCGGCGTACATGACGGCAACGCGATCGGTGTGACCGGCCACAACACCCAGGTCGTGGGTGATGAGGATGACGCCCATCTTGTATTCGTCGCGCAGCTCGTCGATGAGGTCGAGGATCTGCATCTGCGTCGTCACGTCCAGGGCCGTCGTGGGCTCGTCCGCGATGAGGATGCGCGGCTTGCACACGAGGGCCATGGCGATCATGACGCGCTGACGCATACCGCCCGAGAGCTGGTGCGGGTAGTTGTTGATAACGACCTCGGGACGAGGCATACCAACGCGCTTGAGGATCTCGACGGCGCGTTCGAGAGCTTCCTTCTTCGACAGGCCCTCGTGCACGCGCAGCGGTTCGCACACCTGAAGGCCGATCTTCATGGTCGGGTTCAGGGAGGTGAGTGGATCCTGGAAGATCATGCCGACCTTGGTGCCGCGCAGCTTGCGCTTCTCCTTGAGCGGCAGCTGGGTGAGGTCCTGTCCGTCGAGGATGATCGACCCGGAGGAGACCTTGCCGCCCTGGGGCAGGAGCCCCATGAGAGACAGGGCGGTCATGGTCTTGCCTGAGCCGGATTCGCCCACGATGCCGAGGGTTTCGCCGGGGTTCACGTGCAGATCGACGCCGGAGAGGGCGCGGACCACGCCGGAACGGATCTCAATGTCGGTGTGCAGATCTTTGATCTGAAGGAGTGGAGTATTCATAGTTCAGTGCTCACCTCTTGCGCAGTCGAACTTCGAAGGCGTCACGCAGGCCGTCGCCGATGAAGTTGAACGACAGGACCAGGAGGATGATGAGGACGCCCGGCGGGTAGAGCAGCCACCAGTTGCCCGAGTAGACGTGCGACTGGCTGTTGGAGAGCATGGCTCCCCAGTCAGTGGCGGGAGGCTGCGCGCCCAGGCCGAGGAACGACAGGTAGGCGACGTAGAGGACGGCGTCGGCGACCTGGAAGGTCGCGTTGACGATAACGGTGCCGATCGTGTTGCGCACGATGTGCGTCCGAATCGCTCGGGGCATCGATCCGCCCATACCGCGCATCGCGACGACGTATTCGCGCGTGCGCAGGGATAGGGCCTCGCCTCGAATCAATCGGGATGTGCCCAGCCAGGACAGTGCTGACATGATGATGATGAGGACCGGGACGGTCGGGGGGATCATCGTGGCGATCAGCATGAAGAGGAACAGGACGGGCACGGACATGAGTGCGTCAACGATACGCATCATGACCGCATCGATCCAGCCGCCCACGAAGCCGGCGATCGCACCGTAGAGGGTACCGATCGTGGTCGCGAAGATGCCGGCGAAGAGGCCGACGATGATCGAGGTCTGGCCGCCCTTCATGAGGCGTCCGAGCTGGTCGTAGCCGACCATGTCGGTGCCGAGCGGGTGCTCGGCGGAGGGGGCCAGCGCCGAGTTCGACAGGTCGGTGTGGATCTGGTCGGTCACATAGAACATGGGGCCGATGAATGAGAAGGCCATCAGGATGAGGATCAGGCATACGCCGAAGACAGCGAGCTTGTTTTCCATGAAGACCTGCAGGCCCTGAAGCTTCGTCGACTTCCGGGCAGTGCGCGCCTTCGCTGGCGCGCTCACGGGTGCGGTTGCTGTGGTCATTTGGCACGTCCTGCCAGTCGGATGCGGGGATCAGCGAGGGCGTACAGGAAGTCTGCCAGGAGCGCGCCGATGACGGTCGCGAAGGAGACGATCAGGGCGACGCCGAGGAGGATCGGGTAGTCGCGCCTGCCGGTCGCCTGGTAGTACAGGTAGCCCATGCCGTTGAAGTTGAAGAGCGTCTCGATGACCAGGGCGCCACAGAACATCGCGGGGATGTACAGGCCGATCATCGTGATGACGGGGAACATGGCGTTGCGCAGGGTGTGGACGAAGACAACGCGGAATTCCGACAGGCCCTTCGCGCGGGCGGTGCGCACGTACTGCTCGTTGAGGTTGTCCACCATGGAGGAGCGCACGTAGCGCGCGTAGGCGGCGATCGTTCCAATCGAGAGGGCGCACACGGGCAGAATCAAGTGATCCCACTGCTCCCACATGACCGCGAGATCCTCGCCTTGCGGCGCATCGTTGGGCAGGATGGGCCACACCTGGGAGAAGAGGACGATCAGCAGAAGGCCCGCGAAGAAGATGGGGGTCGAGTAGGCGAGCAGACACGCGATCGTGACCACGTAGTCAGGCGCTTTATTTCTTTTTACTGCCTGCCACACGCCGAGGGGAATCGCGACGATGAGGGCGAGGATGGTGGACAGGAGGGACAGGAAGATGGTGCGCGGCAGGCGGGCGGCCAGCAGGTCGTTCACGGACTGGTTGTGCTGGTAGGAGTATCCGAAGTCGCCGTGCGCAATTTTGTTCAGGTAGCTGACGTACTGCTCGGGGATCGGGCGATCGTATCCGTTCTCGTGGTCGAAGGCCGCGAGCTGTTCTTTGGTCGCATCCTTACCGAGGGCTGCTCGGGCTGCGCCGCCCGGCTGGGATTGGAGAAGGATGAAGGTGATGATGGTGACCAGGAAGACGACGATGACTGCCTGGCCGAGGCGTTTGAGGATGAATTGGATCATTGCGAACTCCACAGTAAGGGGGCAGGCGCCCGTATGTGCGGGTGCGGGCGCCTGCCCCATGAGGCGTCAAGGCGAAGGGCTACTTACCTTCGGTCGACCACGACCAATCCTCGGGCCAGGTGTCGCCGGTGGCGTCGATGTCGCCCAGGTTGAGCGTCTTCTTCACCGCAGTGATCTGGTAGTACGGGTTGGGCATCCACAGAACGGGGAGGTCCTCCGCGAGGTAGTCGTTGTATGCCTGGAGAGCGTCGGGCTCGGAGGAGCGGGTCGACTCTTCGATCAGCTTGTCGGCCTCGGGGTTGGAGTACTGGCCGAGGTTGACGGGCGCGTCAGTGGCGAAGAGGCGCTCGCCGGAGGCATAGATCGGGAAGCCCCACGAGGTCTGGGAGCCGAAGAAGGACATGTCCCACGTACAGGGGGTCTCGTCGTCGCATGCCTGCGAGGCGCCGACCGAATCGGGAACCTCGTTCATGTCGATCTTGATGCCGACCTTGCCGAACTGGGAAATGATCTCTTCGAACATCTGGTGCGTGGAGACGAAGCCCGACTGGGAGACGAGCTTGAAGTTCAGCGCGTCGCCGGCTGCGATGCCCTCACCGCACTGGTTGTCTCCGGTGCCGGGGTTCTCGCAAGTGCTGGCACCGTCGGGGTTGATCTTCCAGCCGTGGTCCTCGAGGAGCTTCTTGGCGGCGTCCGGATCGAACTTGTAGATGCAGCCCTCGGTGGTGCCGACCTTGTCAGCCGCCATGGGGACGGGGCCACAGGTCGGGGAAGCGGTGCCGGACCAGATCTTCTCAGACAGGGTCGGCTGGTCGATGAGCTCCTGCATGGCCTGGCGGATGTACTTCTGCTTGATGAACTTCGAGCCGGGGGCCTTGTCGTAGAAGTTCAGGGCCAGGTAGGTGATGGTGTTGCCGGGCCAGAGGAAGACCTGGTAGCCCTTGTCCTCAACGGCCTTGCGCTGGTTGTACTGAGCAGCCGGGATGTAACCGAAGTCGATGGCGCCGGAGCGCACGGAGTTGAACTCGGCGTCGTCACCTGTGAAGGCCTTGTAGATCAGCTTGTCGATCTTGGGCTTGTCCTCGCCCCAGTAGTTCTCGTTGGGAACGAGCTCGAGGCCCTGGTCGGGGGTGAAGGAGGAAAGCTTCCAGGGGCCGTTCACCGTCTGCCACAGCGGGTTGGTGGCGTAGGAGGAGAGGTTCTTGGCCTCGCCCTGCAGGTAGGAGAAGACCTTCTGGGCGCCCTCGGGGGTGCGGTCGAGGTCGGAGACAGCCTCGTCGGCGCTGGACTTGTCCCAGGCGTGCTGGGGGAGGAGGGCAACCTTGTTGATCTGGTTGTCAATGAACCAGGCCGGCGCGAACTTATCCTCGGTGGTGATGGAGAACGTGTGCTCGTCGACGATCTTCAGCTCGGCGCCGTCGGGGAAGAAGCCCTTCTTGTAGGAGGCCCACTCGTCCTTGTTGTTGGTGACGAGGTTCCACCAGAACTCAACGTCGCGGGTGGTGACGGGGGTGCCGTCGGACCACTTGGCGTCGTCGCGCAGCTTGATGGTGAAGGTCTTACCGTCTTCGGAGACCTCGGGGACCGTGCCCAGGGACTTGGGCAGGTTGATCTTGTAGGGGGTGTCGGAGGTGGACTTGTAGGCGAAGAGGGGGCGGTACATCGCCTGGATGAACTGTCCGTTTTCGCCCTGGGTGTAGCCCTTGGCGGAGACCGGGAAGATCCAGTTCGGGGTGCGCGAGGCCATCGTGACCTCGTTCTTTCCGGTTTCCGAGGTGGCCGCGCGGTTGCTGCCACCACAGGCGGACAGGCCCAGAGTGGCGACCATTGCGAGCGCCGCTCCGGTGGCGATCCACCGCTTCTTACTGAGATTCATGACTGCTCCAAATCAACGTTGATCGGGGGACACTGACGGGAATGGACCCTGCCAGATGGCATACATCATATGACAGTTTGTCGGCCGATGTTGCCGCTATGACCAAAATTCGGAATGCTGCGAAAAAATAACGAAGAATTTTGGCGAAAGAAGTGCCACACTTTCTTCGACGGGGCATAATTAAGGTGTTCTCGATGATGAGCGCTGTGTACGTTGGAGTTACCGCATATCTATGTGAAGGAGGTGTCATGGCCACGCATGACGTCGATGAGACCGTCCTGACGCTGATCGGATCCGGTCAGGCGGATACGCGTCCCGCAATTGTCAAGCAAACCGGCCTTGCACCGTCAACGATTTCGGCGGCCGTCTCCCGCCTCGTTGAGGCGGGCAAAGTCGCGGAAGCGGACGAGTCTGTCTCGACCGGCGGGCGCAGGGCGCGTCGACTCGTTACTTCTGACGGAGCCGGCGCTCTTGCTCTCGTTGAACTGGGAGCACACCACGGCCTCGTCGCCCTGACGGATCCCGCGCGCGGAATAGGTGTCGCGAGCAGCCTCCTGATCGATATTGCGGCAGGCCCCCAGGCGGTGCTCGACGCCGTCGTGGAGGAGGTGGCGCGCCAGGAAGAAGCTGCCGGCGTGCGGGTCGGCGGCCTTGCCCTAGCGGTTCCCGGTCCCGTGGACGCGGATCGTTCCCGCGTCATCCGTCCCGCCCGAATGCCCGGATGGGACGGAATCAACGTCGCCGAGGCCGTGACGGAGCAATGCGGTCTGCCCGCCCTCATCGAAAACGACGCGCGCGCGGGAGCCATCGGTGAATCCGTGTACCGGCGTCGGCTGGGAGGCGTCGCCCCCATTGACACGCTCATCTACATCAAGGCTGGCTCCGCAATCGGTGGCGCCTACCTCGTGGAGGGCGTGCCCCAGGTAGGGCAGGGTGGACTGGCCGGGGATATCTCGCACATCCCCGTCGAGGCCGCCTCTGGTCGCCCGTGCAAGTGCGGTAACGTCGGCTGCCTCGAAACAATCGCGTCGGCCGACTCGATCCGCGCGGACCTGGCCGCCGCAGGCCTCGTCTATGAGAACAACGCACAGCTTCTCGCCGCCGCACGCGACGGCATTCCCGAAGTTGCGACGGCCATCCGCCAGGCCGGAACCCTTCTGGGCCATAGCGTCGCCCACCTCGTGTCCTTCCTGGCGCCTCAGGGAGTCATCGTCGGAGGAGCCCTCTCCGCCGTCGACGCCTTCACCGCGGGAGTGCGCGCCGCACTCCACCAATCCTGCCTCCCCTCGATCATGGAACACCTCGTGATCGAATCATCTCGATCAGGGCGCGAAGCCGCGCTCTGGGGACTCTCCACACTTACCCCCTCGAAGATCTCAAAGGAGAATCGCTCATGACCAAGCCCCGCATTGCGGTCGCCGGAATCCACATCGAATCCTCGACGTTCACCCCCTACATCTCGACCGCCGACGACTTCATCGTCACCCGCGGCGAGGAACTGATGGACCGCTTCTACTGGCGCGACGAGGACTGGGCCACCCAGATCGAGTGGATCCCCATCCTGCACTCGCGCGCCCTGCCCGGCGGCGTCGTCGAGCGTGGCGCCTACGACGCCTGGAAGGCTGAAATCCTCGAAGGACTCGCGGCCGCCGGTCCCCTCGACGGCCTTTTCTTCGACATCCACGGCGCAATGAGCGTCCAGGGTATGGACGATGCGGAAGGCGACCTTATCAACGCCATCCGCGGTGTCATCGGCCCGGAGCCCATGGTTAGCGCGTCGATGGACCTGCATGGAAACGTCTCCCAGGACCTCTTCGACGGCTGCGACATCCTCACCTGCTACCGCCTCGCACCCCACGAGGACGCCCTCGAGTCGCGTCGCCGCGCCGCCTACAACCTGGGCATGCGCCTCCTGAACGGGCAGCCCAAGCCCGTCAAGGCTCTCGTGCACGTCCCTGTCCTGCTGCCGGGTGAGAAGACCTCGACCCGCATCGAGCCCGCCAAGTCCCTGTACAAGATGATCGACCCCATCGAAGCCATGGACGGCATCCTCGACGCCGCAATCTGGATCGGCTTCGCCTGGGCGGACCAGCCGCGCTGCAAGGGCGCAGTCGTCGTGACCGGCGACGATGCGGACCTCGTCAAGGAGCAGGCCGAGCGCATCGGCCAGTACTTCTGGGACGCGCACGACCGCTTCGAGTTCGTGGCCCCGGTCGCCTCCATGGAAGAGTGCCTGGCAGCCGCCGAGGAGGGACCCAAGCCCTTCTTCATCTCTGACTCCGGCGACAACCCGGGTGCCGGCGGTGCCGACGACGTGACGGTTGCGCTCGCGGCCCTGCTCGCGTGGAAGCCCGTCCAGGAAGCCACGCTCGACGTCATTTACGCCTCGATTATCGACCCCGCCGCGGCCGCGGTCGCATGGGAGGCCGGCGTGGGTGCCGAGGTGGATCTCGAGGTCGGCGGACACATCGACACCCGCGAGCCCGGAACCCTGAGCGTGCACGCCACGGTCGAGGCCCTCGCCGACGACCCGATCGGCGGCCACACCGCCCTGCTACGCACGGGTGGCCTGCGCTTCATCGTCACCACGAACCGCAACCAGTACACGATGTTCTGTCAGTTTGAGCTGCTCGACGTGGACATCACGGCCGCGGACGTCGTCGTTGTCAAGATCGGTTACCTGGAGCCCGACCTGTACGAGACCCAGAAGGGTTGGCTCATGGCGCTGACCCCCGGAGGCGTCGACCAGGATCTCATCCGCCTCGGTCACCACAAGATCGACCGCCCGATGTTCCCCTTCGATCCCGACATGGAAGATCCTGATCTGCATGCACAGGTCGTTGAACCATGAGTGCCGTGAAGGATTCCCAGGGGCCGGTCTTCGCCGGCATCGACATCGGCGGCACATCCATCAAGTGGATGATCGTCGACGAGTCGGGCACGATTCTCACCCAGGGAAACGAGCCGACCAGCCGCGAGGCCGTGGCCGAGCAGGTGGGACGAATTGGCGCGCGACTCGCGAGCGACTATCCGGGACTCGTCGGTTTCGGCCTGATCTGCCCCGGCCTCGTCGACGAGGAGAGCGGGACCGTCGTGTATGCGGCGAACCTGGAGCTGCGCGGCGTCCAGCTGGCCCGGGCGGTCGAAGAAGCGACGGGTGTGCCCGCCGCGCTCATGCACGACGGGCGCGCTGCTGGCCTGGCCGAGGGACTTCTCGGCGCGGGCCGGGGAGCCTCTTCCTTCCTGATGATGCCCATCGGCACCGGTATCTCCGTGGCCCTCATGCTGGGCGAGAGCCTGTGGAGTGGTGCGACGTTCAGTGCCGGAGAGGTCGGGCACGCCCCCGTCTTCCCGGGCGGTGAGTCCTGCCGCTGCGGTTCGCGTGGGTGCCTGGAGGTCTACGCCTCTGCGAAGGGCATTGCCCGACGCTACGAGCAGGCGACCGGTGAGGATATCGGCGCGAAGGCTGTCGAGAATGGTATCGGCACCGATCCTGTGGCGACCGAGGTGTGGAACACCGCCGTGCGCGCGCTCGCACTGTCGCTGACCCACATGACCCTCACCGTCGACGTCGAACGTATCATCATCGGCGGCGGCTTGTCGCACGCCGGTGAGCACCTGCTGGCGCCGCTGCGCGAAGAGTTTGCCTCGATGCTGACATTCCGTGACGCCCCCGAGATCGTCCGCGCTTCCCTTGGGGGAGCGGGCGGCCGTTGGGGTGCGGCGATCCTGGCCGCCCGCGTGGGCGGCTCGACGTGCTACGAAAGGTGGCAGCCGTGACCGTTGTTGAGATTTGCGTGGAAGATGCTGTGGGTGCGCGCCGTGCGCGCGACGGGGGAGCGGATCGCATCGAGATCTGCACCGACCTGTCGTGCGGCGGCCTGACTCCCGCTTTCGATGAGGTGGCGGCCGCCCTTGAGGTTGTGCCGGCCGGAGGTGTTCAGGTGCTCGTGCGCCCGCGCCCCGGGGACTTCATCCATTCTCGCGAGGAGGTCGACCGTATCGCCTCGGATATCGTGACCCTGGCGTCGATCGGTCGGGGAGCGCTCGTGACCCTCGGCTTCGTCGTCGGCGTTATCACGCGTGATGGGCAGATCGACGTGGATGCGGCCGCCCGCCTGCGCGACGTGGCTGAGGATGCGCCGCTGACCTTCCACCGTGGCTTCGACCAGGTCGTGGACCAGGATCGCGGCCTCGACGTGCTGATGGAACTTGGCTACGACCGAGTGCTGACGACTGGCGGCGATCCGGCGGTCGCACAGCCGGGGGCTCTCGCCCGGCTGGTTGAGCGCGGGGGAGACGACATCATCATCCTGGTGTCGGGAGGTCTGCGCGCCCACAACGTCGCCGAGGTCGTGGCTGCCTCGGGTGCCCGCGAAGTCCACATGCGTGCACCCGGAACCTCCGGTACCGATCAGGCGGAGGTCGAGCGAATCGTCGCCGCCCTGCACGGATAGCCCAGCTCACACGTTTTCGAGAAATCTTCATCGATTCGTCTGACAAATCAACGTCAGCAGTGTAAGGTTAAACACATGAGAATTGGAATTTTCAACGACGAAGATCAGATCGCATCCCTCGCAGCGGACCGCATCCTCGAGGTCTACCGCGCTAAGCCGAACTTTGTGCTCGGTCTGGCCACCGGTTCCTCGCCGCTGAAGCTCTACGCTGAGCTTGTGCGCCGCTACGAGGCCGGTCAGATCTCTTTTGCCCAGGTTCGCTCCTACAACCTCGACGAGTACGTGGGTCTGCCCCGCGACCACTACGAGGGCTACGCGAACTTCATCCACCGCAACCTCGTCGACCTCGTCGACATGCCTGAGGGTGCGGCACACGGCCCCGACGGCTGGTGCGATGACCTCGAGGCCGGCGCTGCCGCCTACGACGAGGCCATTAAGGCCGACGGTGGCATCGACATCCAGGTCCTCGGCATCGGAAGCGATGGCCACATCGGCTTCAACGAGCCCGGCGGTACCCTCGCCTCGCGCACCCACGTGGGTGTCCTGACCGAGCAGACCCGCCGCGACAACGCACGCTTCTTCGATGGCGACATCGACCAGGTCCCCACGCACTGCGTGACCCAGGGCCTGGGCACGATCATGGACTCGCGCGCGCACATCTTCATCGCCACCGGTGAGGGCAAGGCCGACGCGGTCAAGGCCATGATCGAGGGCGGCGTGACCCAGCGTTGGCCCGCATCCATCCTCCAGCACCACTCCGATGTCACCGTGCTCCTCGACGAGGCCGCCGCCTCCAAGCTCGAGCTCGCAGACTTCTACAAGGAGGTCTGGGAGAAGGAACACCTGTGAGATAGGTTCCCCATCCGACCGTGCCCCGGCCTCGTGAATGCGAGGTCGGGGCCTTATTGTGAGCGTCGCTTCTTCGCTTCGAGCGCACGCGTGCCACCCGTTGGAAGCACCCCCAGGCACGTACAATGGGCACCATGCGTAATGCCCTCGACGAACCCACCGGCCCCTCCGCGCCCTCCGGTCCCTCCACCGCGTCCTCGACCGGTCTGCTGGAGCGTACCGAGACCCGCAAGGAGCGCACGGACGGGGACGGCGATCGTTTCGCCCACTTCGTGCGCAAGGACAAGGCGAACTCCTCCATGGTGACGGGCCAGCCCGTCGTCGCCCTGTGTGGCAAGGTGTGGATCCCCACCCGTGACGCCTCGCAGTACCCGGTGTGCCCCACCTGCAGGGAGCTGCGTGATTCGATGGGTAAGAACGGGCGTAACTGGCCCTTCTCGGACGGCGGAAAGGGCTCCGACAAGTGAGCGAGACAACCCGGCGCGCACCCGTTGGCAGGCTGCGCGCCTGGCAGGCTGCTGCCTTGGACCGCTACATGGCCTCGTCCCCGCGCGACTTCCTGGCGGTGGCGACCCCGGGCGCAGGTAAGACGACCTTCGCGCTGACGCTTGCGACTGAGCTGATTGCCCGCGGCATCGTCGATAAGCTGACCGTCGTGTGCCCCACCGAGCACCTCAAGGGTCAGTGGGCGTCGAGCGCCGCGCGCTTCGGTATCCACATTGACCCCGACTTTACGAACTCGCAGGGCGTGGCCGGCTCGCACTTCGACGGTGTGGCCGTCACCTACGCGCAGATCGGTTCCAATCCGGCCGTCCATGCCGCCCGCACCCGCGCCTACCGCACCCTCGTCATCCTCGACGAGATCCACCACGCCGGCGACTCCCTGTCCTGGGGCGACGGCGTGCGCGAGGCCTTCACGGACGCGACGCGCCGCCTGGCCCTGACGGGCACGCCCTTCCGCTCCGACACCTCTCCGATCCCCTTCGTCACCTACGAGGAGGACGAGGAGGGCATCCGTCGCTCGCGCGCTGACTACACCTACGGCTACGGTGACGCCCTCAAGGACGGCGTCGTGCGCCCGGTTCTATTCATGTCCTACTCGGGACAGATGGCCTGGCGTACCAACGCCGGCGACGAGGTGAGCGCTCGCCTGGGCGAGCCCCTCACCAAGGACATGATGAAGCAGGCCTGGCGCACCGCGCTGGACCCCAAGGGCGAGTGGATCCCCGCCGTCCTGCGCGCCGCCGACCTGCGCCTCGAGGAGGTGCGCCGCGCCGTGCCGGACGCGGGCGGCCTCGTTATCGCCTCGAACCAGGAGCACGCGCGCGCCTACGCCCGCCACCTGCGCCTCATCACCGGCAAGGCCCCCACGATCGTCCTGTCCGACGACGCGGACGCCTCCGACCGCATTTCCGAGTTTGCGGACTCCACCGATAAGTGGATGGTCGCCGTGCGCATGGTGTCCGAGGGCGTCGACGTTCCGCGCCTGGCCGTCGGCGTCTACGCGACGAATGCATCCACGCCCCTGTTTTTCGCCCAGGCGATCGGGCGCTACGTGCGAGCGCGCCGCCGCGGTGAGACCGCCACCGTCTTCATCCCCTCCGTCGTGCCCCTCCTGACCCTCGCCGGCGGCATGGAGATCGAGCGCGACCACGCGCTGGATCGCCCCAAGCGCGAGGAAGCCAGCAAAGACGACATGTGGAACCCCGAGGATGCCCTCGTTGCTGCCGCAAATCGCGAGGAAAATGCGTCCTCCGACCTGCTCTCCCAGTTCGAGGTCCTGGGCGCGGATGCCGAGTTCGATGGCGTCCTCTTCGACGGCGCCGCTTGGGGCGCCGGTGCCGAGGTCGGATCCGAGGAGGAGCAGGAATACCTGGGCATTCCCGGCCTGCTGGACGCCGACCAGGTGACGACCCTGCTGCGCGCTCGCCAGGCCGGCCAGGTTGCCGCCCAGAAGAAGAACCGCGCCGCCCAGAAGATGCGCGAGGAGAACGCCGGCATCCCGGCTCACAAGCTGCGCGCCGCCAAGCGCAAGGAACTCCAGCACCTGGTCTCCACGTGGTCGCGCCGCTCCGGCGAAACCCACGCGACCATCCACTCGCGCCTGCGCTCGCGCTGCGGCGGCCCCGAGGTCGCCCAGGCCACGACCGAGCAGATTGAGGCGCGCATCGCCCTGCTGCGCGAGTGGTTCGTCGGCCGCCATTGACGCGCGGCCGCGTCACACTCGGCGCACACTGACGTATCACGATGCCCCGGCCTCGTCCCTCTGCGCGAAGGACGAGGCCGGGGCCTCGCTGAGTGTGTGAAGCGGTCAGTGGACCTTCTCGTAGCGCGTGGGGATCGCGGCCTCGCCCTCGGAGAGGCGCCACGCCTGGTAGGGCAGCTCGTTGCGGGCACGCAGGTGGTGCTCCTGGGCGCGCGACAGCGCCTCGGAACCCCAAGCAGCGGCGTCGATCTGACCGCCGCGCACCAGCTGGACCTGCAGCGGGCGGGCGCCGCGCTCGGCGAGGAGCGCCTGGCCCTCTTCGAAGGAGGTGCCGACGAGCAGCAGCTCTTCGGTCGCGTAGCCATCCTCGCCCAGGACGCGGCCGGCGACCTTGCGCCCGCCGACCGTGGACTTCGACTCGGCCTTCTTGGCGACGAGAACGGTCTCGCCGTTGGAATCCTCGCGCTGGACGACCTTGTAAACCAGGGCAGCCGTCGGCACACCCGAGCCCGTCACCAGCTTCGTACCCACGCCGTAGGAGTCCACCGGCGCCGCGCCCAGGGCAGCGATCGCGTACTCGTCCAGGTCGGAGGTCACCGTGATCTTCGTGGTCGTGGCGCCCATCGCGTCGAGCTGACCGCGGACCTTGAACGCCTGGGCAACCAGGTCGCCAGAGTCCAGGCGCACCGCGCCCAGCTCACCGCCTGCGGCGCGCGCGGCCTCGACGGCGTTAATGACGCCCTGCGTGATGTCGTAGGTGTCCACGAGCAGGGTCGTGCCCGCGCCCAGCTTGGCGACCTGGGAATCGAAGGCGTCGCGCTCGGTGTCGTGCAGGAGCGTGAAGGCGTGGGCGGCCGTGCCGATGCAGCGGATGCCATAGCGCTTCGCTGCCTCAAGGTCGGAGGTGCCCTGGAAACCACCAATGATGGCGGCGCGAGCGGCGGAGACCGCAGCGCGCTCGTGGGCGCGGCGCGCACCCATGTCCATGCAGGGACGGCCGTGGGCAGCGATTGTCATACGCGAGGCAGCCGAGGCAACCGCGCAGTCGTGGTTGAGGATCGACAGGAGCAGCGTCTCCAGGAGGGTGCAGTCCGCGAAGGTGCCCTCGACGGTGAGCAGAGGAGAACCAGAGAAGTAGCACTCGCCCTCGGCGTAGCCCCAGATGTCGCCCGTGAAACGCCACGAGGACAGGAACTCGGAGGCTTCCTCGGAGATGATCCCCTGGTCGCGCAGCCAATCGATCTGCTCAGCGTCAAACTCGAAGCGTTCCAGGGCCTCGAGAATGCGACCGGTACCGGCTACGACGCCGAAGCGACGCGTTGCCGGAAGGCGGCGGCCAAACAGCTCAAACGTGCAGCGACGATGCGCGGTGCCATCCTTGAGGGCGGCGTCGAGCATCGTGAGCTCGTACATATCAGTCAGCAATGAAGTGGATGTCGATGCAGGCATACTGTGAGCCTACCCTGAGAAGCGTGTCACCGGGGTGCGATTTCGCTTCCCAGACACGACCTTTCACCGTACTGTTGGCATATGACAACGATCCTCCAACCAGCGTCCCGCGCGCAGGAAGCACCCACCGCGGTGCCGCGCTGGCGTGCCGTCGTGTGGGACGATCCCGTCAATCTCATGAGCTATGTGAGTGCCGTTTTTCGGCAATATTTCGGCTATTCCGCACTTCGCGCGGAGGAATTGATGATGGCCGTCCATACGCGCGGGCGCGCTACCGTCTCCACGGGAGTGCGCGAACGTATCGAGGCCGATGTCATGGCGATGCACTCCTATGGGCTGCGCGCCACCATTGAAGAGGACAGAGACTAAAAGATGGAAGGTTTCGCTCCTCGAGACGGCGGCTTCGCTTCGTCGATGAGTAGCGGCGAAGCACTCCTTCTGCGCCAGCTGGCCACCGAGGTCCTCGTCGTCCTCGACGACCCGGGCGACTTCGGTGTGACCTCGTCGATGCTCAGCGCATTCACGGAAACCGAACAGCGCCGGGAGGCTCCGCGCGAGCGCACGCTGCGCATGCTGCTCCCCTCCATGAGTGAGGACGGGGATGATGCCGCCCGGATGCGTGCCCTCACCGAGGATCTCCTGCGCCGCGAGAAGTCGGTCCGGCTGCGCTCAATCGTCAGCGATCTTGACCACATCGTCCACGGGGAGACGAACACCCTCGTTGTGCGGCCCGACGATGTGTGGTCGTGGCTGGGTGCTCTCAACGACATTCGGCTCGGCTTGGCGGGTGAGCTGGACCTATCCGATGAAAGCGACGCGCAGCGGATCGAAGAACTGGCGATGCGCGAGCCGACGGGGGAGCGCTCACAGACTGTTGCTGCGATCTATATGCTCGTCACATGGTGGCAGGACTCACTTCTTGAAGCCGTCAATAATTCCCAGTAACGCATAAAGTCGGATATATGAACAACGCCCCGATCGGAATTTTCGACTCGGGCCTAGGTGGGCTGACGGTGGCGCGCGCAGTCATCGATAAACTGCCCGACGAAGAGATCATCTACCTGGGTGACACCGAGCACACGCCCTACGGCCCTCGCGCTATCGCACAGGTGCGCTCGCTGACGCTCTCCGCCCTTGACGAGCTGGCCTCGCGCGGCGTGAAGGCCCTCGTCATTGCCTGCAACACTGCGACAGCGGCAGCGCTCGCGGACGCTCGGGAACGCTACTGGATTGACGCCGACATCCCCGTCATTGAGGTCATTACTCCGGCCGCCCGACAGAGCGTCATCGCGACGCGCAACCACCATGTCGGTGTCATCGGAACAAAGGCGACCATCCAGTCCGAGGCATACCTCCGTGCGCTCGCGGCCGTCCCCGGGCTGACGGTGAGCCAGCAGGCGTGCCCGGCTTTCGTCGACTTCGTCGAGGCCGGGGTGACCACGGGCGAAGAAATCGAGTCTGTGGCGCGCGAGTACCTCACTCCGCTGAAGGAAGCGGGCGTCGATACGCTGATTCTGGGCTGCACGCACTACCCGCTTCTCACCGGCGTGATCGGACGCGTCATGGGTGAAGGCGTCACCCTGGTCACCTCTTCGGAGGCGACTGCGAACGTGACCTACAACGAGCTGGTGGACCGGGGCCTTTTGCATGACCCGTGGCCCGCTGGGCAGGGGCCGCAGCATCAGTTCCTGGCCACGGGCGCGTCCGACGCCTTCCCGCGCCTGGCCAGGCGATTCCTCGGCCCCGAGGTGGGATCCGTCGTTCGCGTGAGCACTGGCGGTGGTCTCGCGTGAAGCTGACCGTCATCGGTGCGACAGGCTCGATGTCGGGCCCTCAGTCCCCCGCATCCTCCTACCTCATTCAAGCGCGCGGCATCGACCCGCAATCGGGCGGGGAACGCGTGTTTTCGCTCGTGTGTGACCTGGGACCTGGTTCTTTTGGGGCGCTGTGGACGCACCTGTGCCCGTGTGACCTGGATGCGTTGGCCCTGTCGCACTGCCATGCCGACCATATGGGTGACATTATTTCGCTGCAGGTGTACCGCAAGTGGGGTCCCGGCTCCTGTACCCTCCGGCCCGTGTCCCTGTTTGGGCCTGCGGAGACGATTCGTCGAGTCCGCCAGATTGAGGGTGCGACCGATGATGAGAGCTATGAGGCTGAGTTCGCCTTCACCCACATGCAACTGGGTGAATCGTATGCTGTGGGGCCCATGACGATTCGTCCGTTCCGTGCCCTGCATCCGGTCGAGGCTTTCGGCCTGCGCATCGAGGGGCCTGCCGAGGATGATCCGTCCCGCCGTGTGTCCCTGTTCTACACGGGTGATACCGATCTGTGCGACACGATCGTCGAGGGGGCATCCGGTGTCGACGTCCTCCTGAGTGAGGTTGGTTTTACCTCTGAAGCCACCGAGCCCGACATGCATATGGACGGTCTGCGCGCGGGGACTCTCGCGACGAGGGCTGGGGTCGGGCGCATGATCGCCACCCATATTCAGCCGTGGACGCCTCGTGAGCGGGTTGCATCGGAGATTCGTCAGGCGTGGAGCGGGCCTCTCGAATTCGCGGCTTCCGGTATGGAGGTCAGCCTCTGAGCGCTCCCTCGCCCCGGCGATCGGCGGGGCGAGGCCTGTGCGCACATGTCAGTCCGAGGGCTGTGAGTAGGTGGAGTTGTGGCGCTTCCACTCAGCAAGGTAGGCGGCGACGCGTGCGGGGCCACCGGCCGTGGACCAGCCGTGATTCTTGTGCCGCAGCAGGATTTTGCGTGTGCCCAGCGACGGAAGAGGCGTGATGCGCATGCCCTCCGTGTGTGCTCCTGCCAGCGCCATCGCGGGGAGAACCGTCGAGCCTGTGCGTGCCCGCACGAGGGAGCGCGCGGCCTCGTACGTCGTGTACAGGTGCGGTGCCCAGCGTGTATCCGGGAACGCCTTGGTGATGCGGCGCATGACATGATCGCCGCTGGTTCCGGGATGAACACGAAGCCAAGTGAGGTCGGCCAGGTCTTCAATTGAACCAATCGGGGGAGCAGAGTCGGGGGTGACGAGCACCCAGGGCTCGTCGAGGAATGGGATGTCCGTGTATCCGCGCGGGGGGAGGCCCGGATCCTCGTCTCGTTCGATGACGAGGATGTCGTAGTGGCCCGTGCGCAGCGCCGCCATACCGGGGGTTTCTTCGGTTTCCTCGATGCGCAGGTCGACGCCGGGGAGCGCCTCGACGAGGTCGGGGAGTGCGGGAATCAGGGTGGAGCGGCAGATCGTCAGGAAAGCGCCGATAGTGACGGTTCCTGTGACCTGTCCTGTCAGGGGGCGGAGAGCCTTGAGGGCTTCGGCGATGTCTGCGTTGATGCGTTCGCCGGCCTCGGCGACGATGGTGCCGGCGGGGGTGAGGATGGCTCCCGAGGTGGTGCGCTCGACGAGCTTGAGGCCGACTTCTTCCTCGAGTTTTTGGATCTGCTGGGACACTGCCGAGGGCGAGACCATGAGGATGTCTGCGGCGGCAACAATGCCGCCCTCACGTGCGACGGACAGCAGGAAAGGCAGGCGGCGAGGGTCGATGTCCACGCGAACTCCTTCGTTAAGTGAAACTGTAGGATAACTATAGAACCGTTCAATTGTGCTTGACTAGCGGACGGTGCATCATATGAGTCATGACGATCTTCTCTCTCGCAATCACGATCCTCGGATGGGTGGGTGCCGCCGCTTCCATCGCCGCCTACTACTTGGTCTCCTCCAAGCGCTTCGCACCCGACTCGCTGCGCTACCACTCCCTGAATGTCTCCAGCTGCATCCTGCTGGCGATCGCCTGCGCCTCGACCGGCGCATGGCCGTCCTTCCTGACGAACGCCATCTTCATCGGCGTTGGCTGCACCATGATCTGGCGCGTGCGCGACCGCCTCGCACGCCGCATCATGCAGGTCGTTCGCTTCTTCGATGTGCGTCGTTACGTGCCGCGCCGTGTGCGCCTGGCGCGCGCCCGCTGACTCGACGTTGAATTGGGGGTCGTGAGGGGGTAGGCCCAGGGCCTCCCCCCTCACTGTGTCCACTGGAGCGTCTCCACCAGGCTGTATCCACCGGCGGATTAATGAAGACGATCAGCGTTTCATAGTCAAGACTTTCTCAAGTGGCTTCAAGGAAAAGTCTGTAAGTCGCGCTTCACAGAAAAATTAGAAAATGTCGATGGAAAACGCGCGATTATAGGCGCACTATAAAAGTACGACGCGGTGACAGATCCATCGCACGGTACTCAAAGAGGAGCACACCATGTCTCGTTTTGTCGCAGATATCCTTCGTCGCTTCGCCCATCACTTCAGGGTGCGTCAACAGACCAATCCCCTGCAGTTCTCGATGGACCGCCCCATCTTCGGTAACCTCGTCGCCCGTTGATGGCGCGCCCGCGGGCGCATCACACAAGTGCCGGACACCCTCGGGTGCCCGGCACGATTGTGTCTGCGCTACGTATCAGCCGCGCAGATACTCCACGATGTGGGGCATGAGAGCGCGGAAGGCGATGCCGCGGTGGCTGATCGCGTTCTTCTGCTCGGCGCTCATTTGTGCGGTCGTAACCTCAAAGCCCTCGGGGATGAAGATTGGGTCGTAGCCGAATCCGCCTTCGCCGCGGGGAGAGCGCGTCAGGGTGCCGCGTACCTCGCCGCGCTTGACGAATTCGCGACCATCGGGGGTGACGAGAACGGCCGCCGACACGAAGGCGGCGCCGCGGTGGCGGTCGGGCACATCGGAGAGCTGATCGAGGAGCAGATGGAGGTTCGCCTCGTCATCCCCGTGGGAGCCGGACCAGCGCGCGGAGAAGATGCCGGGTGCTCCACCGAGCACGTCCACCGTGATGCCGGAGTCGTCGGCGATGGCCGCCAGGCCGGTGGCGCGAGCCAGCGCGCGGGCCTTGATCAGCGAGTTTTCCTCGAAGGTCACACCGTCCTCGACCGGGGAGGCCACGTTAAAGTCGCTCATGCGTGCCACGCAGCCCGCCTCGAATCCCTCCCACGCAGGGGCCAGGATCGCCTCGAGCTCGCTGACCTTGTGGGCGTTGGAGGTCGCGAAGACCAGGCGCGCGCTCACGGGCGCACCTCGACGCGCTCCATAAGGGGTGCTTCGAGTGCGAGCTGCTGTGCGCGGGCGAGCTCGGCGTTGCCCAGCGTTGCCAGGTCGAGGAGCTCATTGAGCTCGTCGCGGTTGAAGGGCGCGTGCTCGGCGGTTCCCTGCACCTCGATGAAGCGGCCATCACCGGTCTGCACGACGTTCATGTCGGTCTGCGCGCGCACGTCCTCGACGTAGGGCAGGTCCAGCATCGGTGTGCCGTCGATGACACCCACGGAGATTGCGGAGATCGAATCGGTGAGGACCTTCGCGGAGGGCTTGAGGATGCCCTGGTCCTTCGCCCAGGACACCGCGTCGGCCAGGGCAACGTAGGCGCCGGTGATGGCCGCGGTGCGGGTGCCGCCGTCGGCGCGCAGGACGTCGCAGTCCAGGACGATGGTGTTCTCGCCGAGAGCGGCCACGTCCACGATGCCGCGCAGGGAACGTCCGATGAGGCGCGAGATCTCCTGGGTGCGTCCGCCCACCTTGCCCTTGACGGATTCGCGGGAGGAACGCTGCTCGGTCGCGCGCGGGAGCATCGAGTACTCGCCGGTCACCCAGCCTTCGCCGGAGTCGCGCTTCCAACGCGGCACGCCCTCAGTGAAAGAGGCGACACACAGGACGCGGGTGTTGCCAAACTCGATGAGGGCAGAGCCTTCGCCGGTACCCGACCAGCCGCGGGTAATGGAGACGGGACGGAGCTGGGACGGGGTGCGCCCATCGGCGCGCAGAGGAGTATGTGTCATAGTGCCTAGGGTAGCCCACCGCGTTACCGTGGAGTTATGAGTCTTGATCTGCCTCTCGTTCGCGGTCACGTCGATCCGGCGGTCGCGCTGCGCGATTCCGTGGCTCCGGCGGCGCTCGTGCGCGCCGGTGAGGCCGATGTCATCGTCGTTGACGCTGCCGGTTTCGTCCTCCTTGACGAGGCCGGGTCGCAGCGCGCGGGTACGCCGACCCTGCGGCGCCTGCGTGGGGAGGAGGCTGCGCGCGTCCTCGAGGGGGCCACTGCCTCGTTCATCGGTGTGGCGGGCGGACGCAGTGTCGTCGCGATCGAGACCAGCCGGGACGAGGTCCGAGGTCACTGGGAGCATCTGCGCGCGGTTGGCTGGCGCCTCGATGGTGACGACGCGGCCCTGGCGCTGACCGCGCTGGCGCTGGTGGGGTGGCATGTGAATTACCGCCACTGCCCGCGCTGTGGGGCGGCGGTGCGCCTGGTGTCCGGCGGGTGGGCCGCGCGATGCGATGCGTGTGACCGCCTCGAGTATCCGCGCCAGGATCCGGCGATCATCGTCCTGGTCCAGGACCACGATGGGCGAGTCCTCCTCGCGCATAACGCACTGTGGCAGCACGGTTTCGTCTCGATCATCGCCGGCTACGTCGAGGCCGGGGAGTCCCCGGATGTGACGGTTGCGCGTGAGGTTGCCGAGGAGGTCGGCGTCGATATCGAGAGGCCCACGTACGTTGCGACGCAGCCCTGGCCTTTCGGGCGTTCGCAGATGATGGGATACCGCGCGCGAACCCTCGAGGAGCGCCCGTCCCCGCAGGCGGACGGCGTGGAAATCGAGTGGGCACGCTTCTACAGTCGCGAGGAACTGACGTGCGCGCTCGAATCCGGTGAGATCAGCGCGCCCGGTCGCGCCTCGATCGCCTATGCGCTCCTTCGGGAATGGTACGGCGCTGATCTGCCGAGCGGGCCCGAGGGTGCGGGACGCAAGTGAGCGTGGGCGATGAAACAATGGGGGCCATGAACCCCGAGGAACTGCTGAACGCCCTGGATCCTGATCAGCGCGCCGTCGCCACGCAGGTGGCCGGGCCGCTCGCCGTTCTGGCCGGTGCGGGCACAGGTAAAACTCGCGCGATTACGTACCGCATCGCTTACGGGGCGGCCGTCGGCGCCTTCGATCCATCGAACGTCTTGGCCGTGACCTTCACGCAGCGCGCGGCCTTCGAAATGCGCCATCGCCTGGCGCATTTGGGGGTGCCGAAGGCGCAGGCACGTACCTTCCACTCTGCGGCGCTGCGCCAGCTGCGCCACTTCTGGCCCACCGTCGTGGGCGGGCCGCTGCCCGACGTCATCCCACATAAGGCGTCCCTCGTTGCGGCCTCAGCTGCTCGCCTGGGGATCACGATCGACCGCACGAACGTACGCGATATCGCGGCCGAGGTCGAATGGGCGAAGGTGTCGATGGTCGACGCCGCGCACTACGCGTCGCGTGTGGCTCGCCTGCGACGTGATGTGCCCGCCGGGCTGGACGCGGGTGACATGGCGCGCCTCCTCGACGTGTATGAGGATGCGAAGAACGAGCGCGGTGTCATCGACTTTGAGGACATCCTCATCTACCTGTGTGGCATGCTGCAGGAACGCGCGGACGTCGCCTCCATCGTGCGCAAGCAATACCGCTCCTTCGTGGTTGACGAGTTCCAGGACGTCAACCTCCTCCAGGCCCGTCTGCTCGACCTGTGGCTGGGCGGTCGCCACGATGTGTGCGTCGTCGGCGATGTCGCGCAGACCATTTATTCCTTCACGGGGGCGTCCCCGGATTACCTGACGGGTTTTGGACGCAAGCATCCGGGGGCCCGCATCGTGGAGCTGACCCGCGACTACCGCTCCACCCCGCAGATCGTCACCCTGGCCAATGACGTTCTGGCTCGTTCCTCCCAACGTGAGGGCACCGTGCGCCTGTCCAGTCAGCGCGACGGCGGCGCCCAGGTCACCTATCGGACTTACGACGACGATCGGGCAGAGGCGGAGGGCGTTGCGGCCTCGATCGCCGACCTCATCGACGCGGGGATGGCTCCCCATTCGATTGCCGTCCTCATGCGCACCAACGGCCAGTCCCAGGCTTTCGAAGAGGCCTTGGGGGCGCGCGGTATTCCCGTGGCCGTCGCAGGAGGCAAGCCCTTCTTCGCCCGTGATGACGTGCGCACCGCGATCTCGCGCCTGCGAGCCGCGGCTGCAGCAGGGACCGATGAGGGGAGCGCGGGCGAGATCGTGCGCGACGTCCTGTCGGGCGTCGGGTGGGCGCCCGAGGCCCCCTCCGGTCAGGCGGGTTCTGAGCGCTGGTCGAACATGAACGCGATCGTCGGCTGGGCGGATGACAGTCAGGTGCAGACGCTGTCGGCCTTCGTCGCCGAGCTTGACGAGCGCGTCGCCTACCAGGTCGAGCCGGATAAGGCCGGTGTCGAGCTTGCCACCATCCACGCGGCCAAGGGCCTCGAATGGGACGCCGTCTTCCTTGTTGGCATCGCCGAGGGCCTCCTGCCGATCTCCTACGCAAAAACTGCCGCCGCGCGCGAGGAGGAACGCCGCCTGCTGTACGTGGCGATCACGCGTGCGCGCGACCTGCTGACCCTGTCGTGGGCGCGCTCGCGGGGCGCCGACGGGCGCGGCAAGCGCAAGCGTAGTCGTCTGCTCGACGGCATCTGGCCCGAGGAGGCGCGCGTGGGCGCCCCCAAGAAGAAGGCTCGCGCTTCCACGCGTGCCCTCAACCAGGCCTTCGAAGAGGAGGCCTCGCCCCAGGCGATCGAGCTCTTCGGTCGTCTCAAGGCCTGGCGTCTCGAGGTGTCGCGCCAGGCGGGGGTGCCGCCCTTCGCGGTCTTCACAGATCAGACGCTACGGGACATCGCGCAGGCCATGCCCAAGAACACGACGCAGCTGCGCGTCATCCGCGGCATCGGAGACGTGAAGGTGCAGCGTTTCGCCGCCCCCGTTCTCGCGCTCGTGCGCGGCGAAGAGGTCATCGTCGACGAAGGGGCGTGAGCGAGGAAGCGAGCCCGTCGATGCCACACACGCAGTTGCTGGCGGGCTCTACCTCCTCGATGCGCGTCGACCCGTCCTCGCCGATCGTGGCTACCTGCGCGCACTGCGATTGAGTGAGCGCCCCTGAGGCGAAGTCCATGACCAGTTGGCCGATGCGTTGAGCGGCCGCAAAGTGAGCGAGCAAAGCCAGTGGTGCGAGCGGCCAGCTTTCCAGCTCGCGCAGGTGTGCCAGGTGGAACGGGTCCGCTGCAGCGCGTGCGTGCTGCGAGCACTGGTAGCAGGGGGTGACGCCCGGGATGACGAACGGACCCACTTCGTAGGAGTGCTCACCGCGCGTGACGATGAGGTGCGCAGTGTCGTGCGCGGTCAGCTCGAAGGGGATTCCCGGGTCGACGACCCTGTCCGCGGAAACGATCGAGAGCTCGGGTGCGCCCTGTGCGTAGAGCTGCGAGAGTGGGATGAGATCACGCAGGGTGCGGCGCACCGCCCGATGGCGCGGTGTACCCGTGTAGTGGCCTCCGAACACGCGGTCCCAATCCTCGTCGACGAGGGTGTGGGTCTCGATCGATAGCGACAGTGAGAATGTGTCGACGAGGCTGTGCAGGGTGAGGAGGGTCGCGGGCACTGCCCCAACAATGCCGAGTGCAAGGCGGGGGAGTGCCTCGCTACAATCCGTCAGGCGCGCCTCGGCCAGGGCTGCGAGAAGCTCCGGCGAGGCCTGGGCGTCCTCACGCTCGCGGGCGGGGTGCGCCTGATTGCTGAGCCAGATCTGGTCGCCCGCGTGTAGGTTGTCGAGCAGGACGTGTCGGCTGCGGTCGCCACCGATCTGCACGCTGCCCGGTCCGCGCCAGAGGATCGCCGTATTGTGTGCCAGGTTCATGTTAGTCTCCTTCGGTTTATGCCTGATGGAGCCATGATGAACCTATAGAGCGTTCGCGCGAGGGCGTTTGAGAAAACTGTGGAAAACTTGTCAGATCTCTTGAGAATGTTTCAGTTCGTTTCGCGTGGCTCGTCCGCTTCCCCGGTGTCCGAGGACGAGTCATCCGAGTTGGCCGAGGCCTCGTCGCCGGGCTGTAGCCCGTCCGCCCAACCGAGCGTCCCGTCGAGAAGAGAAGTCAGCGCAGCGTCAATATCCGCGTCCTCCTCCGCAGCCGCACGGCGCAGGGTCAGGAACGTATCGGGCGTGGCCAGCTCCGTCTCGGAGGGCACCATATCCGGATGCGACCACAGGGCCTCGCGCGCCACGCGACCGCCGTCGGCCTCCACCAGGGTGAAGATGGACGCTGCGCCGCGAGCCTGGCGCGGGCGCATCTGAAGACCCATGAGAGTTCCCAGAATCTCCTCAGCGGGACCTCCGGAAGCGCGGCGACGGCGCATCATCTCGCGCAGCGCATCCGCGTGCGGCAGATAGGGCAGTGTGGCCTGGGCCGTGACGACCTCGACCCAGCCCTCGATGAGCGCGAGCATCGTCTCCAGGCGCGTGAGGGCGCGGCGCTGGTCCGGCGTCGTGGACAGCGCGAACACGCCGCCGCTGAGCGCTGATTCCACGGACCGCGGATCCGAGGGGTCAACAGAACGGGCAGCCTCGGTAATCGCCTCCGTGTCGATCGCGATCTGAGAGGCGTAGCGCTCGACAGCGCGCACGAGGTCGCCTTCCAGCCACGTCACGGACGCGAAGAGGCGCCGGTGCGCGGCCTCGCGCACGGCGAGGAACTGACGCACCTCGTCGAAGGGGATGTCGAGCCCCTCGGAGAACTGGGCGATGTTGTGGGGCAGGAGCGTTGCGTGCGAGGAATCCGACAGAGGGATGCCCGTGTCAAACGTGCCGAAAGATTCGCCCGCCAGAGCCGCCAGGACGCGTGAAATCTGAGCGGAGAACATCATCGCCGACAGGCGAGGCATCATCTCCTGGGTCTTGCCGAGCATCGCTGCCATGCCGTCGGGAAGCGATGCGGAATCTTCGAGGCCGCCCTGCCCGAACTGCTCAGACAGCGCCGCAGACAACGCGCGTGACACGTTCAGGGCAATCGGCTCGCAGATGCGCTTCCAGGTGGGGATCGTGTTTTCGACCCACGACACCCTGCTCCAAACATTGCGCGTCACCGGGCCCGAGGCGAAATCCGTGACCGCGTCGAGCCACAGGTCCGCGACCGTCATCGCCTGTCGTGCAGCCTCTGCCTCGGTGGCCGTGGGGGCAGGGTCGCCGCTGGCGTACGCCGCCTGCTTCGCGCCGTCCTCCACCAGGCGCCAATTAACGGGGCCGCCCGTCGTGTTCATGAGGAACTGGAACTGGCCCATCGCGGCGCGTATGCGCGCAGGATCGGAAAACTCCGCGGGCAGGTTCGCGGGATCAAAGCCCTGCGCCTGCAGCGCGCGAGCGGCCTCGGCCGCGGCCTCGTCGCCCAACACGGAGCGCAGGAAATCCTCAAAGGGGGTGCCGGACTCGTTCTCGTTCATGAGCTCAGCCTAGCGAGCACTCGTGCGACTCAGCTGGCAAATCCCTGCGAAAATGCTGAGAGCTGAACGCGCTTGGCCCGGCGGGCGTGCAACCGCGCGCTGCGTGGGACAAAATGACACGGTGAGTGACACACGCATGACCTCGTCAGTCGACAATCTCCTGCCCTTCGAGCAGACTCCGACGAAACGTGCACCGATCATCAGCTGGCGTATCCTCACAGCTATCCTGGCTGCCCTCGCGATGGTCGTGATCCTCTTTGTGATCCCCGTTCCCTTCGTGGTCAATAGCCCCGGCCCGACCTTCAACGTGTTGGGGTCGGACAAGGGTGTCCCGGTCCTCGAGATCGACGGGACTGACCCGGCGACGGGAGAACCCATTCAACAGGATGAGCCCGAGTCCGCTTCGTATCTCGATCCGGCGACACCCGGGCAGGGTCAGCTGCGCATGGTGACGGTCTCCGAATCGGGCAGTCCCGACTCTCGCCTGAATTTCGCTCAGCTCATCGCCGCGTACTTCGACCCTCACAGCAAGATCATGGACTACGAGTCGGTGTATCCCGAAGGAACCACGCGCCAGCAGGTGAGCGACGCTCAGCTGGCCATGATGCGTAACTCGCAGACGACGTCCCAGGTCGCAGCCCTCGAGTACCTCGGATGGGACGTTCCCGCGACCGTGACCATCGAGGGGGCGGTGGAGGGCTCGAACGCCGAGGGGATCGTCGAGCAGGGCGATATCTTGCGTGCCATCACCACTCCGGACGGGACCCGCCACGAGGTCGCGGACGCGGTCACGCCTTTCTCGCTCATGCGCACGGTTCCCGCGGGATCGACGATGACGTTGACGGTCGAGAGGAACGGTGAGACTCAGGATCTCTCCTTCGACTCCGTGGCAGCATCGGCGACGGAAAGCGGCTCGAAGCTGGGTATCTACCTCTCCGTCGAGCCTTCCCTGCCTGTCACCATCAGCGTCAACATCGAGGGGGTGGGAGGCCCGAGCGCCGGCATGATGTTCTCGCTGGGCATCATCGATCGCCTGACCCCCGGTGACATGACCGGCGGCAATTCGATCGCGGGCACCGGAACCATGTCCTATGACGGTCAGGTCGGTGCCATTGGAGGCATCCAGCAAAAGCTGTGGGGTGCGCATCGTGACGGCGCCCAGTGGTTCCTCGCTCCCTCCACAAACTGCGACGAGGTCGTCGGGCACGTCCCTGATGGCCTGCGCGTCGTGTCGGTGTCCACCCTCGACGAGGCAGTCTCCGCCGTTCACTCGATCACCGATGGCGCCGGGGATAGCCTGCCGACCTGCCAGTAGCGCTCGTTAGCCAACCCACCGCCTTCGGTCAGGTGGATGCGAGAGGGCCCCGGCCTCGTCCTTGTCATCCGGGACGAGGCCGGGGCCTCCTCATGCGTCTCAGGCTTGCTCGTCCGTGACCGGCTCGAGGGAAGCGCGCAGGGCGTCAACCAGGGCGGGAACGAGGTTCGAGCCCTGCCCAACCTTGTCATCGGAGTCGAAGGCGCGGGTGCGCAGCGCACACCAGGATTCGCCGCTGCGCATGACGCCGACGGCGAGGCGCACGTCGGTGCGCAGCGGGTGGTTAGCCACGAACGCGAGGGCCTCCTCGGGGTCCTCGGGGGCCTCGTCCTCGACCTCCGGGGGAACGACGATCCGCTCGACCGTGATCGCCGCACCCGGCACCGTCTCGGGCCATGCCAGGTGTGCCAGGACCTGCTCGATGTCGTCGTCGGCCAGATCCTCCTGGATGATGGCGCTCAGGTGATCATCGCTGCCATCCCAGCCGGAGCGCAGCTGCTCGGCGATGTCGGCGGGCAGATTCGGGTCGGCCAACAGCGTCGCCGTGGGGACCAGCGCATAGATGGACGGTGCGTGATCCCAACCCACCCGGGCAGCGCCCTTCTCGATATCGACAACCACGTTGGCCAGCGCGATCTCGCGCGCACTCGGCATCATCTCAACAGTCATGCCCCCATAATCTCACGGAGAGCGAATAAGACCGAGGCGAAGTTACCTCTGTGCGCCGCTACACTGGTTTGAAGCTATCGGTTTGACAGAGAGGAATGCCGTGAGCTTCGATTTTTCAGTCTTTCCCCCGGGTGGAGCGCGCGCTCCGCGAGACCCTGATCGTGCGCCCAGGCAGCTCACCGTCCGCAAGCCCGGACCCGCCGGCATCACGATCGTGGCGCTGGCAGTTATCGGAGCCATCATCTACGCGGCATCCATCGTGTGGACCGAGATCCTGTGGTTCCGCCAGATGAGCGCCACGCGCGTCATCCTCACCCAGTGGGGAGCGCACATCGGCCTATTTGTCGTTGGCTTCGTCGTGGCGACGGCCCTCATCTATTTCTCGATGTCCTTCGCCTACCGGCATCGTGCTTCCTCGTCCCGTGGCGAGGCATCGGCTGCCCTGCGCGGATACCAGGAGGCGCTCGAACCCATGCGTCGCCTCGCTTTCTGGGGTGTGGCCCTCTTCTTTGGCTTCTCCAACGGTGCGCGCCTGGCCACCGAATGGCGCACGCTCCTGCAGTTCCTCAACCGTTCCTCCTTCGGGCAGGTTGACCCCCAGTTCGGGCTGGACATCTCCTTCTTCGTGTTTGTCCTGCCCGCACTCAAGGTGCTCGTCTCTTTCCTCATGACAGTCACCGCCATCGGCCTGGTTGCGGCAATCATCGTGTCCTACCTGTACGGGACGATTCGCCTCGCCCCGCGTCCTCACGCCTCCAAGCAGGCGCGCTTGCAGACCGGCATGATGGCCGCCTGCCTGTCCCTGTTCATCGGCGTGAACTACTGGCTGGGTCGCTACGAGCTGCTCACCTCGGATTCCGGCTCCATCCATGGCGCCATGTACTCCGATATCAACGCGACGCTGCCGGCGCACTCGATTCTGGCGGTCATCTCCGGCCTCGTCGCGGTCCTCTTCGTCGTCGCGGCCTTCAAGGGCACGTGGCGCCTGCCGGTCACTGGCGTGGCCGTTACCGTTGTCGCCGCCCTCGTTCTGGCTGGCGCCTACCCGGCCCTCGTCGAGCAATTCCGCGTGCGTCCCAACCAGCGCACCCTTGAATCACCCTACATTCAGCGAAACATTGATGCGACGCTGGCCGCATACGGGCTCGACAACGTCGACTACCAGACCAACTACGACGCGGCGACGACGGCCTCTGCCGGACAGTTCGACAACGACGCACTGACCTCCCAGGTGCGTCTCTTGGACCCCAAGGTCATCACGAAGACCGTCCAGCAACTCCAGCAGTCGCGCCTCTACTACGGCTTCAACTCCGGTATGAAGGTCGATCGCTACAACGTAGGCGGGGAACGGCGCGATACGGTGATCTCCGTGCGCGAGCTCAACCTCTCGGGCCTGTCCGCCGAGCAGCAGACCTGGGTCAACCAGCACACCGTCTACACGCACGGCTACGGTGCGGTCGCCGCCTACGGCAACCAGCTGACCAGCGACGGACTGCCTTCCTACTGGGAGCAGTCCGTGCCCTCGGTCGGTGAAATGGGTGACTACGAGGAGCGCGTCTACTTCAGCCCCGGTTCGCCCGACTACTCCATCGTCGGTGCCCCCGAAGGCACCGACCCGCAGGAGCTCGACTACCCCGATGACACGGCAGTTGGTGGCCAGGTGTCGACGACATTCACCGGCAACGGCGGCCCGTCCGTGGGCAATGTGTGGAACAAACTCCTGTACGCGATCAAATTCGGGTCCACGGACCTCTTCTTCTCCTCTCAGACGAACGAGGCCTCGCAAATCCTGTATGACCGCGACCCGCTGCTGCGCGTGTCCAAGGTCGCGCCCTACCTGACGCTCGAGCAGTCCGCCTACCCGGCGGTCGTCGACATGGACGGGGACGCCTCGACTCCCAAGCGCCTCGTGTGGGTCGTCGATGCGTACACGACCACGAACAACTACCCCTACGCCCAGCACGAGTCGCTCTCGGACGCCACGGTCGACTCGCAGTCCACGCAGATGGGTCAGTACGTGCAGGCGAACAAGATCAACTACATGCGTAACTCCGTCAAGGCCATCGTCGACGCCTACGACGGGTCCGTGCGCCTGTTCCGCTGGGACGATCAGGATCCGATCCTGCGCACGTGGGAAAAGATCTACCCCGGCAGCGTCGAGCCCATGTCCGCTATCTCCGGCGACCTCATGAGCCACCTGCGCTACCCCGAGGACATGTTCAAGGTGCAGCGCAACCTGCTGGCCACCTACCACGTCACTGACGCGGCGGGCTTCTACTCCGGTGGCGACCGCTGGCGCCTGGCTGAGGAGACCTCCACCTACGGCGCGGCTTCGTCCACCGACTCGAGCCCGCGCATGGACGCGGCAGGCAACCCGCTGCCCGCACCGACCGCCCTGCAGCCCCCGTACTACCTGACCATGCAGATGCCGGGTCAGGATAGCGCTGAGTTCTCTCTGACCTCCGTCTTCGTCCCCGGTGGCGGCGGCGAGGGACGTCGCGAGGCCATGGCGGGCTTCCTCGCGGTGGACTCGGAGACGGGCAACACACAGGGCCAGGTGCGCGAGGGATACGGCAAGCTCCGCTTGCTCGCGCTGCCCTCATCGACGACCGTGCCCGGCCCCGGCCAGGTCCAAAACAAGTACGACTCCGACGAGAAGATCGCCACCCAGCTCAACCTGCTCAACCAGGCCGATTCGACGGTCATCCGAGGCAACCTCCTGACCCTGCCGGTCGGCGGCGGCCTGCTCTACGTGCAGCCCGTCTACGTGCAGGGCACCGGATCCGCGTCATACCCCGTCCTTCGTTCGGTGCTCACCGCCTTCGGTGACAAGGTTGGTTTCGCGCCGACCCTCGAGGAGTCGCTGCGCCAGCTCGTCTCGGACGATGGAAGCTCGTCAACCTCTCCCGGTGCGACGACTCCGCCATCGGGGGACACCTCCCAGTCGGGTGCGAACTCTTCCGACGCGAGCACCCAGCTGTCCCAGGCCGTCAGGGATGCCGCGCAAGCGATGCGCGACGCGGATGCGGCGATGAGCAAGGGTGACTGGACCGCATACGGCGAGGCCCAGACGCGCCTGCACGATGCCCTGACTCGTGCGGAGGCCGCGCAGGCGGAGCTCGGTACGTCCTCGTCGGCGACCTCGAACTCCGGATCGCGGGCACCCAGCCCGAGCCCGAGCGCATCTGCGACGAGCGGAGCACAAAGCGGCTCATAGGCGCTCTGTGCCCGTTGCGCGCCCGGCCCGGCCGATCACGTTGTGAGGTGGGCCGGGCGCGTCCCATGTGACGGTGGGGTTTGTGCACGGCCGGGAAAGCCCCTCCGTGTGTTTCGTCATGTCGGTAGCACGCTGCCGATATGATGAAGATCATGCGTGCTCACGCGCCACCAACACACGCGGAAGGAACCTAACAGTGAGCAATTCTCAAATCCCGAACCCCCTGCCTAACCCTCCCGGTGGTGCAGGTGGGGCTTTCCCTGCTCCCGGTCAATTCTCCGGTGCTGCCCAGGGGATCCCGTACCGGGGTGGCGCTCAACCGATGCCCGCACCGCAAGCCTGGGGACAGCCGAGCCCCTACGCGGCCGCGCCGAGTCCGAAGCGTCCACCGCTCTCCACGCGCGTGCGGGTCTGCCTGAGGCTTGAGCTGGTCCTTTGGGTAATCGCGCTCGTTAACCAATTCATTCCCTATTTCTTCGACGACTTGAGCATCTACTTCGAGCGTTTTACGAGCGTCTGGTTCTATGAGTCGGTCATTATGAACATCGTGGCGATCGTACTGTCCGCTGTCGCGCTCCAAAAACGAAGCAAAGCAGTGCGCTACGCTCTGGTCGGCGTCGTTGTCGTGTCCTTCCTGCTCATTGACCCGGTCCTCGCCGTCTTGGAAGGCGGACGCTGGTACTGGCCATTTATGCCTCCGACGCTCGATCCGTCGGTCTTTGGTTATGTTTGGTATGCCCCCTTGCTTGTTGTGCGTATGGTTATGATCTGGCTGATCGTGCGCTCTGGTCTCATCATTGCCATTGTGCTTGCTGTACCCGACCGGCGTCCCTCTGCTTCCGCCCCCGTCGGTGCCCCCTTCGGTGCTCCGGTCGGCTACTACCCTCATGCGGCAGCACCGGCCCAGCCCGCGTCGCCCCAGGGAGCTCCGATGCGCGTGTCGGCAACCCCGCCCGCACCCCCTCAGGGAGCTTCGATGCAGGTGTCGGCAACTCAGCCCGCGCCGCCGCAGGGGATGCCGGTGCAGACTTCGAGTCCCACGCTTGCGCCTCCGAGTGGAGCGCCCGTCGTGCCCGGGACTCCGGATGATTTCGCGCAGGCCCCGCAGTAGAGCTTCGGTTCGACTGTTCCTGACAGCGCCCCGTAGCTAGGACGTACATCACCGCGTTCGGTTTGTGTCCTCCCGTTGAATGCTCTAAAGTATCTAAAGCCGACGCGGGGTGGAGCAGTTCGGTAGCTCGCCGGGCTCATAACCCGGAGGTC
>ERZ772945.146-NODE-146-length-56353-cov-11.029628_pt1 | contig 56353 bp, 52 predicted proteins | sample MGYA00511681_ERZ772945 | MGnify/ENA primary metagenome ERZ772945 (study PRJEB29015, sample SAMEA2737943) | human oral metagenome | biome: human oral; feature: human-associated habitat; material: dental | place: China | collected 2143 ...
CTTCGGCGTAGATGGTATCAAACGCAAGACTTGACTTTCCTGATCCCGAAAGACCTGTAATAACTACCAGCTTATCGCGGGGAATATCAATATCCACATCCGCCAGATTATGTTCACGCGCACCGCGAATCGCAATTTTGTTTGACGCCATACTTCCTCACCCGGTATATCAGCGCCGGCAGAGCAGTCTCTGCCGGCCAACTTTTCCTAGCCTTTTAGTTTACCCAAGCAAGGACTTTCTACGTAGTGCAACAGCTTATTTTAGGTATTTTTTTGAGACTTCTCCATGAAGCTCACTGTTCTGACGGGTAAACAGGAAAGTAGTTTGGGATCATCTCGCGTATCGTCCGGTATGACCAGGGAGTTTGTCCGTACAAGCAGCTCATGCCGTCAAGACACATCCGCGCTTCTTCCTTTGCAGCGTCCGTACCAGAAATTGACGCGAGCTTCCTGAGCGCCGGTACGGAATCAGGACCAAGCTCATACAGATACTCCACATCAATCTGCCTGAGAGAGCCTCCAAGGTAACCGTCAACATTAAACGCGGCGATACGAGCGGCAGGATTGCTGAGGGCAAACACCAGCCAAATGACAGACAGACAGGAAACGCCCAGCTTAAAGACGGGTACATCCGGCTTGTGTATACGCACGGCCGCAATGATCACAAGCGCTAAAATCGCAACCATGCCCATATAGGTCATAGCACGCAGCATTGAAAGACCAAACTCTACGGTATACAGGGTCATTCTCTGCGCGGCAGATACCAGCATCACAAGGGTCATGACGAGAAGGACGTAGAGTAAAGTTGAGCTTATCGCTGTACATTCTTCCCGTTTTCTTACTGCAAGCGCAAGCAGCGTCAGGGCAAGATTGATTGCCGTCACAACGACAAGCTCAAAGAAACCTGATCGCGCGTACTGTGCGTAGCCTCCGTGCAGGGCACTCGCCTCAACACCGCCAAAAAGATAGGTGATTTGAACGAGGACAAAGAGCGCGTATACCGCATCAATCAGAACGAGCGTCGTCGCAATAAGCACGTTTGATACCTGCGGTTTATTGAGCTTCTCGCCTAGCGCACAGTCTTTGCCAAGCGCATGTATAACGGCATAGAGCAGTGAAAACGTAATCGGAACAATGACGGCAATTCGTATGATTCGCACAAGCCATACGCCGCCACTCTCCAGATTCCAGTCAAAAAACGTATCAACTATGCGGGCAAAAACCTCATCAGCCGAGAAGAGCAGTGGTAACACCACAAGAAGAATGCAGCCCGCAAGAGCTATGCCTATGATAATCGCCCGAATACACTCACTGGCAATCGGCTTCTTCCGCAATGCGCGATACGCCACCCCAACATGGGCAAACTGGTGTCTGCAAAAGAAGCTGACGGAAGCAACCCCGCCGCGCATGGTTAAAACGATATGCTCCGAACATCCGCTAATCAGTAAAAAATCGAGCATATAAAGCATGAGCAGCACGAGGGCATTCGCTAAGCGAAGGTCATGATTTGCGCTGATGGACGGAACGATTGCAGTAAGCGCCGTTGCTGCCAGAAGCATTCTAGCAGTCCGGCCCAGGCGCTTGAGGCCTCCCTGTAAAAAGACGAGTACCACTAGCGTAGTAAGCATACAGAGGGTCAAGCCAATGCCGCCAATCGTAAAAAATTCCAATGAGAAACGAGCTGTTTCAAGGTTCCCGTCGGCGCAAAACACCCACAGAACAGAAAGAAGCGTGGCCAAACCAATGCCCACCTGGTCTCGATGCGTCAGCGCAACGGGCTGTTTTTTAGTAAAGCTCTCGCTAGGGTCTTGAGGAAGACCCTCGGGCGGTACGGGATATGACATGCTACATTCCTTTCGGACTACACGGTATCCGGTATGAATTCCAAAAGCTCGCCGGGCTGACAGTCAAGCTCACGGCAGATTGCCGCCAGTGTTGAGAAGCGAATAGCCTTTGCCTTTCCTGTTTTTAAGATTGAAAGGTTGGCAAGGGTCACGCCCACGCGTTCGGACAGCTCGGTCAGGCTCATTTTGCGTTTCGCAAGAACGACATCCAGATTGACTGCAATCAAATCCATCTAAATCACCAGGTCATTCTCATCCTTCAAGGATGACGCTCTGGTAGTGAACAGAGAAAGCGCCGCGGCAATAACGGTCAGAGAGATTGCAAAAATGAGCGCTACGGAAAGAGATGCGACAACAGAAAAGGCCACAGGTGAAACTGCCACGAGATACGTCACCAACAACACAAGCCACAAGAGCGCGTCTGCCGCGGCGAAATAACCCATCAAGCGAAGCAGATAGGCGTTCTCCTTGGAAAAAAGTTCGCCTTGTGCAATACGCGAGAAAAGCCTCCATGAGGTGAACGCGACTGCTAAAAGCGGAAGAATGCCCAGCGCAAACGCCGGCGTTGCGCCGAGAGGTAAACGGTTTCCCTGTTCAAGCTGAGGAATAACCACAACAGCAACAACTATGCAGGCGACAGCGGCGGCCGCATTCACTAGCTTCAATATCAGCGATGTTTCTCGATACGTCATATAACCTCCCACGATCGCAATCTCTCGTATCATCATGATAGCTAATTCATATCGAATTTCAATATCAATTTATTGTTTTTCAATAAATTTTAAAGTTCTTGTGGGAGCTTTGGAGAGCTTGGGTAGAATAGACTTCAATACCAACGCCTGTTACGCATTTATTTTTACGCCCAAGGAGAGAGTATGTCTGACATAGCGATTGACAAAGAAGCCCTGAGACGCGAGGTTGATGAAGCCCTTCACGGACAGAAAAAGGAGCCGAGCGCTCCTGCCGGTTTCAGGCTCAATGCCAATTCTGAAATACAGCACGTCATCGGAGTAGTTTCAGGTAAAGGCGGCGTAGGTAAATCTTTGGTAACTAGCATTCTGGCTACTAATCTCATGCGCGCTGGAAAACGGGTAGGCATCCTTGACGGCGACATCACCGGTCCTTCAATTCCCAAGATGTTCGGCCTGTCAGGGATTCACGCGCACGGTGAAGACGAACAACTCGTTCCCGTATCTGACGCAAGTGGCATCAAAATCATGAGCGCTAATTTGGTCTTGCAGAACGAGACCGACCCCGTCCTGTGGCGAGGGCCTGTAGTCGCCGGAGCAATCCAGCAGTTTTATGGACAGTGCAATTGGGGCAGCCTTGACTATCTGCTCATCGATATGCCTCCGGGAACCGGCGATGTAGCGCTTACCGTGTTTCAGTCGATTCCGGTTGAGGGTATCGTCATTGTGTCTTCTCCCCAGGATTTGGTGCAGATGGTGGTAGGCAAAGCCGTCAAGATGGCCGATATGATGGGTATCCGCGTGCTAGGCCTTGTCGAAAACATGGGCTATGTGCAGTGTCCGCATTGCGACCAGAAGATCGAGCCGTTTGGTCCCAGTCATCTTGAGGATACCGCTGCAGATTTTGGCATTCCCGCTCTTGGACAGCTGCCCATTGATCCTGTTTTCTCCAAACTTTCCGATGAGGGAACGTTTAGCACCGACCTCCCCCACGACCTTATCCCCCATGCCACCGAGTGCGTACTTGACTTGGACAGGTAATGACGGCCCAGCGTAAAAAACGTCTTTCACGTACCGAGAAGAACAATGCGCTTCTCGCACAGGCTGCCGCCGTTAAGGTGCCTTCCGTTGCCGACGTTGTTGTGGTGGGCGGAGGCGCTTCCGGACTTACGGCCGCCATCAGCGCGGCGGAGGCACTGCAAGATGCGGAACATCCCGGTACCGTCATTGTTTTTGAACGAGCACTGGAATGTGGACGAACCATCCTTGCAACCGGTGGCGGGCGCTGCAACTTTGCCAATGAAGACGTGCGTCCTGAAAACTATCGGCATCCGGCATTTGTGCGCTCCGTTGTGGGCGGCAAATACTTAAAAGAAGTGCTGTCGTTTTTTCGCACGTGCGGACTTGCTTGGATCACCGAAGACGAGGGGCGCATGTACCCCGTTACGCGCGAGGCATCTTCGGTGCGAGACGTTCTTCTCGCCCGTGCCAAGAAAGCAGGCGTTATTTCTGCATGTGCACGAGAGATCGTTGACATTCAAACAACATCTCAAGGCTTTGAGGTGGCCTGGAAGGAAACGTTTGAAGAAGGGACGCGCCACACTCTGACGGCGCGCACCGTTATCCTCGCCGGAGGAGGAGCTTCTACCTCTACCGTTACTCATAACCTTGGTCTTGCCATGGTGTCGGAGCGGCCGGGACTTTGCGCGCTTACTTGTCTGCCCAAAATTCCTGCGCAACTGGATGGAAAGCGTGCTCACGCTCGCGCGCACTTGATTCGCGACGGAAAACTCCAATCCACGGAGCAGGGCGAAGTTCTTTTTAGGAGATTTGGCATCTCGGGCATCATGGTGTTTAATCTGTCCCGCATGGCTCATAGCGGTGATACCATCAGCCTTGATTTGCTTTACGAAGTTGACCGTAGTGCCCTGCAGGCCGCCATTGAAGCGCAAACCACTGACGGTATTCTCGATTCCGCACTTGCCGAGTTTGTGGCTCCCGGCACATCCATTCCCGCAAAAATCAGCGCAGCACAGCATCTTGTCCTCACCGTTACCGGTGTCGAACAAAGCGTGCCTCCGCAAATCACCATCGGTGGACTTGCGATAGAGAATTTTGACCAAAATCTTGAAGCCCGTGCATATCCCGGACTTTTTGCCTGCGGAGAAGCACTTGACATCGATGCTCCCTGCGGCGGATTTAACCTTGCCTGGGCATGGAAATCCGGCATGGTTGCAGGCATATCTGCCGCACGACATTTGGTATAGCACATCCTAAAAGAAGGTCTTGCATGCTTGAAGTATCAAACATTAAACTTCCTATTTCGTCTCTTCATGGCGACACAAAAGCAGACACAAAAGCAGAGGCACTGGCCGGACGTACTGCCCTATACCAAACGTTGCATCTGAAACCTGAAGACATATCTTCTATGGAACTACATCACCGCTCCATTGACGCACGAAAGCGCAATAACATCATATTGGTACTCACGTATCGCCTTACACTTCGCGGCGGATTGGCTGCCGAGAAGAACTTGTTGCGTAAGCTTTCGCGCAGACCGATAGCCAAGCATATCAAGCACATTGATCCCGAAGCATTTGTACTTCCAACAATGCTCCCCCAGCCTCCCCGCCAGCGTCCCGTGATAGTAGGCGCAGGCTGTGCCGGACTCTTTTGCGCCCTCGTCCTGGCCCGTGCAGGCCTTGCTCCCCTGCTTATTGAGCGTGGCGACGAGGCAAAACGCCGCACCGAAGCCGTAGCTCATTTCAATCAAACCGGCGAACTTGATCTTGAAAGCAACATCCAGTTTGGCCTCGGCGGCGCGGGCACCTTCTCCGATGGCAAGCTCAATACCGGAACTAAGAGTCCTTCTCACCGCTTCATCCTTGAGGCATTCGTTGAAGCCGGTGCCTCACGGAGTATCTTATGGGACGCAAAGCCACACGTCGGAAGTGATGTGTTGCCAACCGTTGTAGCCAATCTCGTACGTATGATTAAAGCCGCCGGAGGAGACGTAGCGTTTCGCACACGTCTTGTTGACTTTACGCTCAAAGACCAACAAATACAGTCCGTCACTGTTGAGCGCACCGAAGCTCACGGTAACATCAAAACTGAAACCATCCCTGCAACACAGGTTATTCTCGCCACCGGGCATTCCGCGCGAGACGTCTTTGAGCTCCTTAACCACCATGGCGTCCGTATGGAGCGTAAAACCTTTGCCATGGGAGTGCGCATTGAGCATTTGCAAGCCGATATTGATCGCACTCTGTACGGATCTGAGGCCGGAAATTCCGCGCTCGGCGCTGCGGCATACAAGCTCTCGGTTCATCTTCCCAGCGGCCGCTCTGCCTTTTCTTTCTGCATGTGTCCCGGTGGCTCTGTGGTAGCCGCCTCAAGCGAGAAGAACGGCGTGGTTACCAACGGCATGAGCCTCTCCAAACGCAACGGTACAAACGCCAACTCAGGGCTCCTCGCCAACGTGTTTCCCGATGATCTTTTGGGAGACAATGTCCTTGAAGGCATTGCTTTACAACGCACCTGTGAGAGAGCCGCATTTGAAGCAGGGGGCGGCGCCTATGTGGCACCGGCACAACTGGTGGGTGATTTTGTGCGAAGCCAGAAATCCAGCGGTATGGCAAAAGTGCAACCGACCTACCCACGCGGCGTTTCATGGGGATCTATCGAGAATTGTCTTCCAGATTACATTACAAATACGCTCCGTGAAGCTCTTCTTCACTTTGATCATAAGCTGCACGGCTTTGCTGCAGATGACGCCGTACTTACCGGCGTGGAAACACGTTCCAGCTCTCCGGTACGTATCACGAGAAACGATTCGGGACAAAGCGTAAATGTCAAAGGACTTTGGCCTGCTGGAGAAGGCGCGGGATATGCCGGCGGCATTATGAGCGCCGCTGCCGACGGTATCCGCATAGCCGAGCTGGTTGCCCAGAGCTATGAGCGTATGGCTGCCGTCTCATTGTGACCGTTTTCTATCTCGCTTTTAAGCATACGACCATACTCTGCCGGATCCGCACTCATTTTTGTACAGTGACCATATCCGTCCCAGACTTTGAGTCTTGCATAGGGATATTTTTTAGGAAGAACTTTCTTTGCAGAGCGCAAATCAAACTCTTTCGAGCCATATAAAAACAGGCACGCCTCTTGTTCCTCTTTAGACAATTCCGGAGGATTGACAAAAGCACAGTCGTAAAAGATATTCTTGAGGCTTTGCTCGTCAATCTGCATGAAGCGCTCTGCCATAGGAGCTGCTTTCTCCCCATAGAGACCTGTTACTTTCTTTATCGCCAGTTCTCTATTGCGAATGGCCTTTCGGTGCTTATGGAGAAAAATACTTGTCACAATAAAATTAAGAGTTTTTGCATGCTCCCATAAGCTGCAGCCCTCAAATACCGCTGCACGCACTTTGATATCTTTATAGGCAAGCAATTGCAAGAGCACCACACCGCCCAAAGAGGCACCGTATGCGAGGGCTAGTTCTTGTATATGGTGGTTGACCAAATACTCATGTATTCTTTCGCTTTCCTTTTGTACGGACTCATATACTTCGTTTGATAATTCCCCGTGCGCAGACAAATCCGGAAGAATATAGCGAAACTCTTCTCCCATATAATCAGCTATGATCAGTTTCATTCCATGAGCAGATGACAACATGGGATGGATAAGCAGGACAACCTTTTCCTTGTTCTGATTCAAGTCAAGCAATTTTGCTCTTCTCCTTAGGGGCTTTTGTCTTACCACCTGCTTAGTATACTCATAAGCCTTCTGTCAATATCTAATCTCGTCTCCCTGCATTCTTTTGAGTATTCTCTTGCTGCCTTAAACATAAACCTTACAAGCAGTCCGGAACCAATGGGAAGCATCAGTTTAAGCATAGACTCGGGAAACACAAAATGCGTTCCATGCTCATACGTCAAAGCCTCAAAATCACAGGTATGCGGCAAGCTTTTCAATCTCTGCTGCATTCTCCGAATGTATCTGCATGTATCCCATAAAGCATCGTCTTTAGCTCCAATGCAGACAACTTTTCCGTTGATACGCTCAATCTTGATCTTTTCTTCCTCTGTTAAGGGATGAAGGCGCTCTGATTCATCAAACATGTTGCGAGCAGCCAAGATATTATCGCCCGCTTTTGCTTCTTCCTTAATCTTTTGCCAATACGTTGGATGTCGATACGCATAGGGTAAATACGGTAGTGGACGACCCCTCCATGATACGGAAGATTCCTGATCCCCCGGCCGTTCGAGAGCTCCATCCGTTTTATCTCGGTAATACCCCTCTATAACAAAGTCCGGCGGTGTCATTGCAATGGTAAGACTGATATCAGGGTAATAGGAAGCGGCGACAAGAGCCATCATGCCTGTTGCAGACGCACCCAAAATACCGATTTTTTCACAACCTTGGTTATGTAAAAATGCAATCGCTTTTCCCACTCGTTCCAGCGGTTCGTTATGTCTGCCAAGGGCTTTCTTCTCGGGAGATACGGCAAGCGCATGAAATCCCCGTCGGTGGATCCATGTTGCTCCGGAGCGAACCATTCGACTATCCACAGAATCACCCAGCATGAGGATTATGGCACGAGCGGATTTCACCTTGGAGTTCGGATACCAAACCCCATAAAATCCATCGTCATTCACTGAAAGCGCTCGTTTTTGCATTTCTTTCCCTGTATAAAACGCCTTCTATCTCGCTTTTAAGCGTGCTTTATGCCTTATACACACTTCTTCCGCCAAGATAGGTTTCTTCCAAAATAAGATCTTTGTTCAGAACAATGAAGTCTGCATTATATCCAGGGCGAATGTATCCGCAAACGTCATCAATGCCACAAGAACGCGCAGGTTGCTCTGATGCCATGCGAACCGCTTCTTCAGCCGTTGCAATCCCCCAGTCAAACACGTTTTTGAGACCTTCGCAAAGACGCAAAATGGATCCCGCAAGACTGTGAGATTCGTCTAACAGGCGCGCTGTTCCATCTTTTACAATGACCGGGAAATCCCCCAGATTGTAATTGCCCTCAGGCATACCTCCCGCACGCATGCAATCGGTAATAAGTACCATATGGTCAATGCCTTTCGCACGTACCAATGCACGAGCAGCTATGGGATTTACATGATGCCCATCACATATAGCCTCGGCATAGGTGCCGTGCGTAGTCATAGCGGCGCCTACCATACCCGGTTCACGGTGGTGCAGGCCGCGCATGCCATTGTAGGTATGAACAAAAATATCCGCACCCGCATTAACACAGGCAAGCGCCTGGTCATACGTTGCATCAGAGTGTCCTAAAGCTACATGGACTCCTCGATCCGCCATTTCCGAACAGAACTCCGGTGCACCTGCACGCTCAGGAGCAATCGCAATCTTTGCTATCCATCCACGGGCATGCTCTTGCCATTCATCAAATACGTCAACATCAGGATCGAGAAAATATGAAGGATTCTGGGCACCCTTGTGCTTCTCGGTAAAAAACGGACCTTCCAAAAAGATACCTTGAATACGCGCGGCGTCGATACCGTTGGCATCAATACCGTCTACGGCATCAGCAACGGCTTCGCAGGCATCTCCTGTTTGCTCAATCGATGCAGTAAGGGTTGTAGGAAGCCACGAGGTAACGCCATTGGACAGGAGTCCCTTTGCAATCTCAATAACGCCGTCGGGATCACAGTCCATAATGTCGTGATCAAGATACCCATGGATATGTGTGTCTACGAGGCCTGGAGCTACCCAACTGCCGGTATAGTCTACAATTTCACACGCAGGCTCAACGGTAGTAAACTGGCCAAAAATACCGTCTTCGATTAAAAGATATCCCGGGCCAACCGGAGCTCCCGGAAGAAAAAATTTGTCTGCCTTAAGAGCATAGGTATCCATACATCCAACTCCTTAGACGCTCAAATAAGTATCCTCTACCTTAATCCTCTACCTTACACCTCAAACGGATGAATAGTAACACCCTTTACAACACGATTTACCGTTCCGGATGGCGAAGGAGTATCGGGGGTATTTCCTACGCGAACAGAATTTAAAAGAGCAACCGTTTGCGCTACCACAATAAACGGCAATGCCAGATATGCTGCAGGAAGCGGAGAGCCATTGACGGGAAGCGTAAAGGATGTTCCTTCAAATGCTCCTTCTCCCTCTTGCTGAATTCCAATGGTGAGCGCCGCAATATCATCGCCGGAAATCTCATTCAAAATGTCAACGTCATACTGACGCGTATAGGGATCGTTTGCGACAAAATCAAACACAAGCGTTTGCGCATCCACAAACGACTTCGGACCGTGCCTATAGCCCATAGACGAATCAAACGATGTGGGGTTTTTTCCTGCCGCAAGCTCCAGAACCTTCAGTTGGGCTTCTCGCGCAAGACCGGAGAAAGGACCTGATCCTAAATACGTAATACGCTCAAAATCCGTCTCAAGCCAAGCGGCAATTTCATGCTCACGCGAGATTACCTCTCGTCCAAGTGTGGCCGCATCCATAACCCATGCAGCCTTTTGTTCATGGCTCGATGTATCAAAAACCAAAGTAGCGAGAAGTGCCATGCAGCTAAACGATCCCGTCATGGCAAAGCCCTGGTCGTTTGCTCCAGGGATTAACAGCGTAAGCGTATCGGTCTTACCTTGAGACTCAACCGCAAGCCTGCCCTCAGGCGCGCAGGTAATGTTGATGAGCAATAAATCTTTTACTAAACTCCGGGCTACTTGCACGGCTGCCATACTCTCAGGACTGTTGCCGGAGCGCGCAAATGAAACCAATACCATTGGATCGTCTGCATCAAGTGAACCGAGGGGATCGGAAACAATATCAGTCGTTGCCACGGAGGCAAACTCAAATGCGTTCTTCTCGCCAAAACGCCGAAGATAGGGTGTGATGGTATCTCCTACGTACTGCGAGGTACCCGCACCGGTAAACACCACTCTGGTTCGGCGCTTACCTCCAAGCTCTCGGGCAGACGATATAAACGTATCGATTTTGTCTCGATTGTTGGTATAGATAGCATAGGTATCTTCCCAAAGTTTTGGTTGCTGTTTGATCTCCTGGGTAGTTATTGCTGCGCCAAGGGTCTCAAGTTCTGGGGTAGATGTAGTAAACATACGTGTTCATTCCTTAGCTACGAACGTGCGTGATTTTATAGTGGAACTGATCAGCGCGCGCAACAGAAAGCGTAAATTCAACGATGACGTTTTGGTCACTGTACGTAGTGCGCTCAAGATTGAGCACCGGTGCTCCCTCGGGTATACCAAGCTGTTCTGCATCGCTTTGTTTTGCAATGGAGGCTTTGAACTCCTCTTCAGCATAGCGAATAACAACGTTATATTCGGTTTCCATAATATGGTAGAGCGAGTTTTCTTCTAGTTTTTCTCGAGTAAATGATAGGAACTGAGAAACAGGTATAAAAGTATTTTCAATCATCATGGGCACATTATCGGCAAGGCGGAGACGCTTAATACGAAAGACCTTATCGCCAAGCGTAAGATGCATATGCTGCGCAAGGAACTTATTTGCCTCAACAACTTCAAACTCTAAAATTACCGTCTTAGGTTTGCGCCCAAGATCTCGCTGTTGGTCAGAAAAACTATATCCGCCGGCAAGATCGGTTACACGACCGGACTGATCTGCCACAAAAGTACCGCGACCATGCTGACGATAAATAAGGCCAATACGCTCAAGCTCTTTAAGGGCGAGACGAACCGTTGTACGAGAAAGTCCGTAGCGCTCAGAAAGATCACGCTCGGAGGGAATCAAATCATCCGGTTCAAGATCGTTTTCAATGTGTTCCCTTAATGTATTTGCTAACTGACTATAAAGTGGTTGTTTTCCCGTAAGCACAGCCATAATAACCTTCCGACAACGATACGTTTCAACGTATCAATATGATACAAACAAGCAGCTGTCCGAAAGACAGGTTCCGGACAGCTGCAAATAAACTACTTATCCCCAAATATAGGGTAAAACACCAAAACCGGAACCAAGAAGCGCAATGACCAAGAGGAGACAAATGCACTTGATTGGAGTCCAGTTACGCTTTGCCATCAAGAAGTACAAAAGCATGGTAAGCGCAAGCGGGATCAACTTCGGGCAGACACCGTCGAGAATCTTCTGAAGGTCAATGGTAACGGGAGAAGTTACAACTTGAGCAAGAGTTACGACATTGGTTCCATTGCCAAGAGCATTAATCCCTGTTGTACCATCGGTACCATCGGCAGTCTTACCACCAATAAAGGCTGCTTTCTCAGGATCCTTCTTATAGTCCGCATACGATCCTTCAGCAAAAATCTGCGCATCATACTGACCCGTTGCAAGCTCCTCATCACTAAGCGTTGCTTGAGATAATACGATGTTGTGAGTCTCACCGTTAGGAATATTTGCACCGGCACCAAGCTTAGTTCCGCCATAGCAGACAACCAGGCAGCCAACAACAAAGACACCCAAGATAGATGCAGCACGAGTGAACTCTTTTGCATTTTCGGTAAGCAGCGTAATTGCGTCAGTGCCCATCTTGTAGGAAAGATTCATCAGCCAGTAACGGATTATAAACTGAGCGATGTTAAAGATGATAAGGAACAAGAATGGTGCAAAGACATTGCCGGAAATTGCCATATTAGAGGTAATACCAGCAGTAATTGGAACAAGGGTGAACCAGAACAGTGCGTCACCAATACCACCCAGAGGACCCATTGCAGAAACGCGGACGGCACGAATGGTTGGAATATCCAGTTTGTTCTGCTCAAGTGAGAGAACAATGCCCATGACAAACGTCACTAGGAACGGATGTGTATTGAAGAACTCAAGGTTGTGACTCATGGATGCCGCAAGGTCATCCTTGTTGTCACCATGGATCTTCTCAAGACCTGGAAGAATACCGTAAAGCCAACCGGCAGCCTGCATTCTTTCATAGTTAAAGGAAGCCTGCAAGAACAGAGAACGCCAGACCATCTTGTTGAGTGTCTTTTGATCAAGTGGCTCAGCGGGTGTGGTGTTCTGATAGGTATCAGGAATATTAAATGCCATCTTCAAAGTCACCTCCAGCAACAGCAGGAGCAGCATTCTTCACCTTTGTCTGAAGCTGGTAATCCCAGAAGGCAATACCAAAGCCAATGAGTGCAAGGAGTAGAAGTGCTGGACCGGAAAGCTCAGGAATACTGATGAATACGATTGCAGCAGCAAAGCCCATAAGGAAGAAGCCCCAAAGTTCGCGAGAGGCCATAACCTTCAGCAAGATGGCAAAACCAACAAAACGCATCATTCCACCGGCAACGGATAGTGCATTCATCAACCACGTTGGGATAGCAGAGGTAATCTGCGTACCAAAGGCTGCACCACCCAAGAAGAACAGCGTAACAATAACACCAAAGAAGAGACCAAGAGCTGCCATTGCGCCATAGTTGATGCGAGCAATGCCCTGAGAGTCTGCGTTTGCAGCATGCCCGTCTGCAGTTGCCATCACGGGAGACATAATGGTAAAGATGATGGTGACGGCATACTGTCCAAGAAGCGAGAATGGAATAGCTGCAGCTACAGCAGCCATTGGGTCAAGCTTCGTTGTAATCGCAAATACTGCAGACATAATGCCGCCGATAACAGCGTTAGGCGGCTGTGCACCACCAACCGGCATGTTTCCGATGGTCATAAGCTGATACGTACCGCCAACAATAAGACCAGTCTGAACATCACCAAGAATCAGTCCAACCAAAAAACCGGTCACAATGGGTTGGTAGAGAGATTCGAGGAAACTAAACTGATCGATGCCAGCAATAAATGCAACGATGAAAATTAGTAACACCTGAATAGGGCTAACATCCATCTTAACTCCTCCTTTCGGACCTACTGACAATGCCGAAGACAACGGTCGGCATATATGTTCAAGCGTTTGTTCTTTAACCAAACTTACTCAAACAACTTATTGATATCCTCGACCGGAGTCGTAGGAACACGTCTGATCTCTAGTGTCACCCCCAAATCCTGAAGCTCACGGAAAGCGGCAACATCACGGTCGTCTACCGCCACAGATGTGGCGACCTGCCGTTTTCCTTCGGCCATATGCATATTGCCGATGTTTACCTTCTTGATAGGAACGCCGCCTTTGACCAAAGTCAGAACGTCCTCTGGATTTTCGACGACAAGAAAAATATGCTGAGCTGCAGAAGCCTTGTGAATAACATCGATCGTCTTCTGCAGCGTGAAATACCGAGTTGCAACACCTGAAGGTGCCGCCATATCCATAAGACCCTGACGCATTTTATTTCCGGCCACCTCATCATTTGCCACAAGAATGAGGTTAGTACCCAAAGAACCGTTCCACTGCGTAGCTACCTGCCCATGAATCAAACGATTATCGATTCGTGCAAGTTTAATGTCTGGCTCACCCATAGCAATTCCCTTCTTTTCTCGCGTCTGACACATAATCAGGCGTTAGACCAACTAACTCTTCTCGCCAGTATCTTCTTGTTAGGAAAGTACCGACGTATGTGCTATGCAATAACACGGGCAATGGCATAGCGTGCAACCTCTGCAACGCCACTTTTGAATTCAAGATCCACCGTCTCCTTGCCCACGCGAACTATCTTGCCGTAAATACCATCTGCAAGCACGACAAGCTGACCCGGAGCAAGGTTTTCTTGAAGTTTTTGGGCGCCGGTTGTTTTTTTCTTACTCGCCCTCCATGCAAACACATACGCCATTAACCCGATAAGTACCAAAAGGGCGAGAAGAACAATGGACGACGCCAAAATATATTCAGCCAAATGTTCCATACAGACTCCTAAATTCCATCATTTTCAAAAGAGCTGTCATCATCTAACGCAGGCTCAACTACCGCAGGCAGCTTAAGTGTTTTATGAGATACTCCGGCTATCCCAGACTCAAGTGCAGTTTGTAGAAGATCGGTAAGTGTTGTACTCGCAAGACGAAGTGACAATGTTTCAAGAAGCATAGGAAGATTTGTTCCCGTAACCACTTCAACGTTGTTGTAATTCTGAGAAAGCATCATTGCCTGATTAAACGGTGTGCCTCCAAGAAGATCGCAAAATATCAACACACCGTCAGTTTGATCGAGCAAATCAGAAATGGTAGAGGCAAGCGTTTCCGGATATGAAGCAGCACCTGCCTCAATAAATGGAACGGGAATAAAATAGTCTTGGTCTCCTGCAATCATCGAAAGAGCGTCCGCGAGGCCATTTGCAAAAGTACCATGTCCGGTAAGAATGCAACCAATCATCAAATTCTCCTTCGTATGACGGCCGGCTACTCAAACTCAATACGTATAACTGGTTGATACCACATATCCACCTTTGTAGTATAACCCATTTTATTCTCTTTGGCTGAGTACGATAACATTTTACGTTAAACGTCAAAATCCAACCGCTTACCGATGAAAAATCACTGGTATATGATCATCAGATATTTTTATTATTCTCGAAACGCAATAGTGGCACAATAAGACTTCTTCTTAAAAAGAAGAAACGTGTTGCTTTCAAATGCAAACTGGTATTACTTTTATAGACAAACTTGTTTCTCTCGTATACCTCTTTGTCTGATACTGTAAAGGCGTATCTTGTAGAAAGGATCGCCCATGATTCTTACGGTTACAGCAAACGCCTCTATTGATAAGGCATACCGCATTGAAACTCCATTGGTAGATGGCAGCGTACATCGCGTTTCTCTTTGCAGCGATAGTGCAGGCGGTAAAGGATTAAACACCGCACGTGCAATCATCACCTGTGGAGAAGATGCTCTTGCAACCGGTTTTGTCGGTGGAAACAACGGTAGATACCTTTGCGAACTTGCCAACAAAGACGGTATTCCTGAAGATTTTGTACATATATCACAAGAAACTCGCTGCTGTGTCAATGTACTCGAACCCAATGGGCGCTCAACAGAGTTCTTAGAACCCGGAAGGCCCGTAACGAGCGCCGATGTTGAATCTTTACGCAAAAAGATTCAAGCTTTAATGCCTCAAACTACAGTAGTTACCATCAACGGCAGCACCCCCTCCGGCATGACACCAGACGATTACGCAAGTCTTATAGAGCTTATTCGCTCGTATGGCAAACCTTGTATCCTTGATACTTCAGGTGAATTACTCGCGCGTGGCATACAGGCACATCCCACCGTAATTAAACCCAATGCAGATGAAATCAGTCAGTTGCTCGGACGCCCCGTAGTAAGCGATTCGGAAATAATCGAGGCAGCCGTTGAGCTCCATAAAAGCGGCATAGCATACGTATTGGTTTCCCTTGGCGGCAAGGGTGCTTTTATGGTATGTGCTGAAGGGATGTTCCGAGGTTATGCGCCGAAAATTAATGTTTTGAACCCTGTCGGTGCAGGTGATACGCTCGTTGGTGCCTTTGCAGTAGGATTTGTACGAGAATATGACGTTCGCAAACAGCTCAGATATGCTCTCTCATGTGCAAGTGCCAGTTGTCTGGCTGAAAGCACAGGCCGTTTTGATCCTAAAATTGCCTCAGAACTTCTCGAGCAAACAGAAGTTAAACGTATTACTCTGTAGTTGGTTATATATCCACCTCGAAAGAGGGAAAGGAGCACAAATATGTTTGTCTCTACCAAACAGATGTTGTTAGATGCTCAGGCCGGACACTATGCCGTCGGCGCTTTCAACATCGAAAACCTTGAGTTTGTGATGGCTGTTATTAAAGCAGCCGAGGAGCGTCGCTCTCCTGTTATCCTACAAACCACACCAGGGACCGTAAAATACGCCAACCTTGGTTTATTTACCGCAATGGTTCGCGAAGCAGCCAACGAGGCCAGCGTTCCTGTAGCACTGCATCTTGACCACGGTGATGGCTTTGACCGTTGTATCCAAGCAGCACGTGCAGGTTACACTTCCGTCATGATTGACGGATCCCACGTGCCTTTTGAAGACAACATCGCTCTCACGGCATCCGTCACTCAATTTGCCGGCCCCATTGATCTTCCCGTTGAGGCTGAACTTGGCAAGGTCGGCGGCAAAGAGGACGACGGTCCTGCCGTCAAAGGCGAAAACCCCTACACCGATCCTGACGAAGCCGTTGAATTTGTCGAGCGCACACATTGCACATCACTGGCCGTCGGTGTTGGTACCGCACATGGCGTTTACAAAGGTATCCCTCATATTGAACAAGGCGTACTTAAGGCAATCCGTTCACGTGTAGACGTTCCTTTGGTGCTGCATGGCACCTCCGGTGTCCCTGACGACCAAGTTGCCGAAGCAATTCAAAACGGTATCTGCAAGGTGAACTACGCCACCGAACTCCGCCAAGCTTTCACCGGTGCCTTCATGAAATATATGGCCGAACATCCCGAAAACTTTGATCCAAAGAAGCCGTCTATTCCCGGTATGCAGGCCATTACTGATGTGGTTGCCAGTCATATGGATAACCTTGGATCTTCTTACAAAGCGTAGTCAAACAACGTAGCGCCGTAGCACACATAATTTCAAAAGTAGTGCCAAAACTGATAAGCCTGGCAAGACGCTCTTTCGAGAAGTTCTTGCCAGGCTCTTCTCGCTAGCAAATCTTAAAAATCCATCCTTTTGGAGCTTCAATCTCACCAGACTGGATACCGGTGAGGGTATGACGGAGTTTGCTCATCACAGGTCCAACTTCAGCCATTCCGGCACCAAATACAATTTCCTTCTCTCCGTCAACCACCTTACCAACAGGCGAGATAACGGCAGCCGTACCACACATACCACACTCGACAAATCGATCGATCTCGTCGAATCGAACGGGACGCTCTTCAACTTCCATGTTGAGATATTCCTTAGCCACGTGAACCAAAGAGCGCCGTGTGATGGACGGCAAGATGGAATCGGTGAATGATTTGGGTACGACAAGCTTCCCCGCCTCGTCAACAAACAGGAAGTTTGCTCCCGACGACTCCTCAACATACGTACGGGATTGAGAATCCAAATACATACTGTCAGCAAAACCGTCCTTGTGCGCCTCCGTTGTGGGAAGAAGCGACATGGCATAGTTCAAGCCTGCCTTAATGTTGCCCGTACCGTGCGGAGCTGCTCGATCGTATTTTGATACCGTCAAGGCAACCGGCTTAACGCCGCTTGAATAATACGCACCAACAGGGGTTACCATAATACGAAACTCATACGTAGACGAAGGCTGAACGCCAATGGTATCGCCCGTGCCAATCATAAGCGGACGGACATACAAAGACGCTCCCGTTCCAAATGGTGGAACCCATATGGCATTTGCCAAGACAACTTGCTTGACCGCATCAAGAAAGCGCTCTTTCGGAAATGGCGGCATGACAATGCGTTCGGCTGACGTTGCCATGCGCTCGGCATTAAGGTCAGGGCGAAAACACACGATATCGCCTTGTTTTGTGGTGTATGCCTTAAGACCCTCAAAGACTTCCTGGCAATAATGGAGGATGTTTGCACACTCTGAAAGATGCAAGGTATGATCACGCGTAAGCCCACCCGCATCCCACGCACCGTCCTCGTAGCGTGAAACATAGCTATAGTCGGTCTTGCGATACTTAAATCCAATAGTTGACCAGTCGAGATTCACTTTATCAACCGTATGAGCAAAATCTTCGCTCTCAAAATCTGTCATAACATTCCCTTCAGTCATAGAGGACTCGTATTAAAAAAAATCCTCCCCTAACAGCAAAGCCTCCTCTATACAAGCACGGTCTTATCGTTTATAGGGCGAGAAGTACATCTGTTAACGTGATATTTATTTTTCTGTTCGTTTTTTGGCTCTGTTCAATCATCGCAACATAAACGGGTATAAACCATTAGGCATAAAGGTGAAGTTGTCAGAAGAAGGCAAACTATGGATATCCAGATCAAACGCACCTATGAAGCTTCTGAACCGGCGGATGGTTACCGCGTACTTGTTGATCGCCTGTGGCCACGGGGCATTAAAAAAGAGAATCTCCGTATGGATCTTTGGGCAAAAACCATTGCTCCCTCCACTGAATGCCGCAAAGCATTTAATCACGATCCCGCTCGTTTTGACTCTTTTGTTGCTCAATACACGCAAGAGCTCAACAACAATCCGGATACCGCGCAATTTATCAACGATCTCACTGCAACAAGTGCTTCTCGCATAACGCTTTTGTATTCAGATAAGGACACCCGGTACAACAATGCCGTCGTTCTTAAAGATTGGCTGCAAAGAAAGCTCGGCTAAGCGGCTTCATCGAGTTGCCGCCGTATGGCTAACAGGCTTCAATAGGTGTTAAGAAGAACTCCTTGTAGAGCTCAATTTCCTGCGAACCTACAATGCTGGAGCGAAACTCTACTTGATCAAGCGGTGTATCAAATGGAGCGGCAGGTTCTTGAGCCAATAAGTCTTCCGTTTTAAGGAGTCGATGCAACTGCTGCGCTGCTCCCGTACCACCGTCATAAAAGTCCACGTCACCCAAAACGGCACGTATCTGGCGTGTAATAAAGGGATAATGCGTACAGCCAAGCACCACCGCGTCAACCGTTCCTTTATATTGGCCAATGAGCTTTTCAAGTAAATCATGCATTTGAGACGAGTTAGCTTTACCTGCCTCGATAAGTTCCACAATGCCGGTACCGGCAACAGGAATGATTTGAGAAGTTACTCCCCATTGTGCCTCGAGTCTGAGGAATTTGGAAAGTGAGAGCGTTCGTGCGGTTGCCATCACAATAATGCGACCCTGTGGATGCGCCAAAGCAGCAGGTTTTAGTGCAGGCTCAACGCCAACAATAGGAAGTTGCGGATATCTTTCTCGCAACATCTGAGCCGCAGCGGCTGTTGCGGTATTGCATGCAATAACGATGGCTTTTGCTCCCTCATCTACAAAGGTATCCGTAATAGCCCCTGAAAGAGCTTGTACCTGCTGTGGAGTCTTGCTTCCATACGGGGCGTGCGCGGAATCGCCATAAAATACAAACCGTTCATAAGGAAGCTCAGTAACAAGACGTTTCAAAACACTAATGCCACCAATGCCTGAGTCAAAAACCCCGACAAAGGCATCTTTGATGCTGCTTTTGGCGTTACTTTTGGTATTGCCCTCTAAGCTGTTCGGTATACTGTCTGTCATACGCCTCCCTTGATACATAAGTCATTCTAGCCGTTCTTAATTGTCGCGTTGTGCCACAAGTGCAATGGGTACACTAGCGACGATATAGGTATATGGCGATACAAAGAGATTCTGTGAATAAGTACAGATATCGTACAGTATCCGGTTCACAAGGAGTTTTATGAGCAACGAGGGCAAAAAAGTTAAAGTACACTATGTTGGTACCCTTGATGATGGAACCAAATTTGATTCTTCCAGAGATCGCAATGAGCCGCTTGCATTTACGTGCATGGCAGGACAGATGATTGCGGGCTTTGATAATGCCGTTAAAGACATGAACGTAGGTGACGTTATCGACGTCCATATTCCCGCAGCCGAAGCTTACGGCGAGCGTCATGAAGAAGCAATCCAGAGCATTCCGGTAGCACAGCTTCCCGGGTCAGAAAAGCTCGTCTCCGGTCAACAGGTAACACTTGGTACGCCCAACGGCTACCCCATCAGAGCAACGGTCGTTGAAAATGACGGGACCACTATTACCTTTGACACCAACCATCCCATGGCAGGTAAAGATTTGAACTTCAATATTGAACTTCTTGAAGTTGAAGACTAGCTAACGAGAAGCTCTTCTCAGGCGAGAAGAGCTTCTTACTTAAAACAACATTTTAGAGACTCAGTTCGTATCTGCCTCCTACAAAGTAATCCCGACTAAGACATATTGGTTTTTCTTCTTTATCTACAAAGAATGACTGACTTAAAATAAGCGGTGAAGCCGTTGCCACTTCTAAAAGTCTTGCCTGTTCGGTTGTTGCTTTTACCGCATTAATGGTCCAAGTTTTACTACTCACGGGCTTTCTTCCCGTAAGTATTTCTATTGCTTCAAAAATTGAGGAATTCTTCAAGGGATACGTGAGCAATTCACTCGCCCAATCATACGGAATGACTACTCTTTCGTCTGCAATAGGCAGCTCATCAGCAGTCCTTATCCTTCTAATAAATACCATAAGGCTATTCTTGGACAAGCTAAAGAAGTCCGCTTCATCCTTCTTTGCAGGAACGATTTGTTTATCAACGACACGTGCGCCAGGAACTGCTCCGCTCGCTGTACACATGTCAGTAAAACTTCGTGATGCAAGGGACTGTTCAAGTCTTCTCTGAATATGACGAGAGCCAACAAATGTACCGCGCCCCTGCATTTTGGTTAAATAACCGTCGGAGCACAAATCCTCGATTGCTCTTCTAACAGTAATTCTACTTACTGAATATTGCTGACTCAATTCCATCTCTGAAGGAATCTTTTGATTAACCTTATACTCCCCATCTTTAATGGATTGTTTAAGATCATCATAAATTTGCTGGTAAAGAGGATGAACTGTAGTTACTGACACGTATTACTCCAAGTCAACATCATAGATATCATACAAAATACAGACAATATAACATCTTAAACATTTCTTTCTGCCAAATTGACAGAATAAGGTAACCTCACAAAAAAGCTGCATCAGGATTACTCCCAATACAGCTTTCAAACATCATATAAGGCGCAGAAGCTAGAAACTCAGACATAACAAGCAAGCAGACTTGCTCATTAATAAGTTAGCTTCCACATATAACGGCGCATTGTAAGCGGATGCTCGCGTGCTTCAGCGAGTTTCTCGGCATAAACCCTCATGACAGCCGTATGGATGAATGGATTGAAATAACTCACAACACTCTTTAGAACTGCTCCGGACAATCCGTAGTCTTTGGTGTCGATAACAGCTATTTTTGCATCAAATCTCTGCATAAACGTAAGAGCGCGAGCATCCATCTCACGGGTATTTCCTTCTGACATAAACAATAGGTAAGGCTTATCTTTCTCTGTCAGCTCAAACGGACCGTGAAAATATTCGCCTGTGTTATAAGCAGCTGAATCAATCCATTGCATTTCTGAAAAAAGGAACATGGAGGTTGAATAGGCTACCTTCGCAGATGATCCAGAACCCATAAGATAAATCAGCTGATCGTCTTTGAAATCATCAGCAAACTTCTGAGCAGCCTTTTTCGCACTCTCAGCAGATTTTTCTGCCAATTCATATATGTTAGTAAGACCTGCAACAACATCTTCGTAGAGATCTGTTTTTTCAACTTGCTGAAGAATCTCTACTGCAAAGTCCAGAGCATAGCCCATTTTTTCAACCTTTGCGGCATAGTTGGCTTCAAAGCCGTGTACCACCACATAGTCGGCATCACGAGTAAGGGCTGAATCTCCGGAATGAGTAATGGCCACTACTGGTGCTCCTGCGGCTTTTGCAACTTCATTTGCATGGACAGTTTCAGGCGTTCCTCCACCTAAAGAGCAGGTTATCACAAAGGTATGTTCACCAAGCCAAGCAGGTGTGTCGTAATTGAATTCATTTGCCGTAAATATTTGCACATTAAGCGTTCTCGTATTATTGGCAAGAAAGTACTTTGCAGGATAGAGCTCCGACATCGACGCACCGCAACCCACAAAAGCAACATGAGTAATTTGATGCGTCTTTAGCACCTCGGAAACAATACGCTTTGGCTGATCCAGATCAATTTCAAACATGACACGCTCCTTCAAATACCATGTGTGTAAAAACGCCAAACTTTATGCCAGAATTCCCAGCGCAGACAAGACAATTCCGCCAGCAATTGCTACAACCAAAAGCCATTCTGTTTTGATACCTCGTTTAATGAGTGCATACATGCAGCCGGTTAGAATGAGTGGAATCATCTTTGGCATGACGCTGTCAAGCACCGTCTGCAAAACCAATGTTCCGTCTGCAAAGACCAAGGGTGTCGTTGTTCCTATAAGAGAGGCAATCATGCTCCCCACTGCCATTAATCCCACAACACCGCAGATGTACATCACCCGTTCCATGGTCTGGCCATCTTGTAGCTTTTTTAAGTATTGGTGACCGCCCTGATAACCAAGCTTTGCTCCAAACCACGTCACAAGGACAGAAGGAATAATGGAGATAAGCATCGCAACAATAGGACCTAAAATAGAACCTTGCTGTGCTAAAGCAACACCAAGTCCAAAAGCAATAACGCGAATCGTCCCTTGGAAAAACGAATCTCCAATTCCAGAAAGAGGACCCATAAGCGACGTCTTCATGGCGTTGATTGCATCCGGATTTACGCTTGTCTGATCTTTTGCATACTCCTCTTCCATGGAAGCAGCAAGACCCAAGACAAAGGCGCTTGTTTGAGGTGTGCAGTTATAAAACGCCATGTGACGTTTATATGCTTCCTTTTTCAGCTCAAGCTGTTTTGGATCTGACTCATCCGGATAACAGCGATCAATCGTTGGGGCAATACCATACAAAAAGCCCATGTTCATCTGTCGTTCGTAATTCCAAGAATCCTGAATAGCCCATGAGCGCCAAAAGAACTGGCTGACTTTCTTAGTAAGAGATACTTCCTTAACTGACATTTTTCCACCTACTCATCTTCCTCGAGCGGATCATAATCCGACGCTGCATTTCCGGAAATTGCAAGAGAACTCTTTCCAAATCGAAGTCCAGAAAGAATAAAGGCAAAAACAACGGCAAACAGAGAAACAGAGGTAATTGACAAACCTAAGTAAGCTGACAGTAAAAATCCCAAGAACAGAAAGGCCGCCATTCCCTTTGAAAGCATCATCGATAGCAGCAAAGCCAAGCCATATGCCGTTAGAATCTGTGCGGAAACATTTAAACCTGTGCTCAACCATGCAGGAATCAAATCCACAACAGCTTGAACAGCATCAGTCCCAAGATATACTGCAAAGAATATTGGAATAAAGTACATCAACGAGTACAGTACGGTACCCACGATAATATGCATGTGAGTTGCACGTTTAAAGTTTCCGTTTTCGATTGCTGCGTCTGCACTATGTGTCAAAACAGCAATAAGCGAACGAAACACAATACCAAAAAGCTGTCCAAGAACTGCGATAGGGATAGCAATGGTCATAGCGGTTTCAACACTTGCGCCGGTCAGGCAGGCAAAAGCGGATGCCACAATACTGCCAAGAACCATATCAGGAGGAACGGCGGCACCGACGGAAACGAGACCCATGCTTACAAGTTCGGTCGCCGCACCAACCGCAAGACCCATGGGCACATTGCCTAGGACAACTCCTACAAGCGTAGCTCCTACAAGTGGCTGCTCAAAATTCAAACGCCCCAAAAGGCGTGAATCGAGCATACAAAAAACACCAACAAGTCCTACTAGAAATGCACTTACGAGGGAATTCATACACGTCTCCTTTCACTTGATAGTTTTTTAAATAGAATTCAACTCAACCCGCTGATGAGAAGGGGTCTGCTGGATATAAATCTTTGAACCAAGCGCAAGTAATTCTTTAGTATCCTGTTTCTCCAACTCATCGAGAAAAACAGAACTGCCTGATCCGCCGACCTGCTCGGCACCATCCTTATTTGCCGTGGCTCCATAATTTATTTCTTTAAATTGATGACTCTTGGAAAATTCAAGCAATTCTTTTGTGTTGCCAAACACAAACATGACCGTATCACCTAAGGTTGAAAGCTTTTCAAGTTTTGACAGCGCTTTTTCTACCGTAAAGACATTGAGATAGACTCCCGCCGGCTTTGCAAGCTTCAAAGCTCCCTTTTTAACCTCATCGGTTGCAGCCTCATTATCAACAACAATGATTCTGTTAGCTCCAACGGTATTAACCCAGGAAAATACGATTTGTCCATGAAGAAGCCGGTAATCAAGACGCACTAAAGCGGTTTTTGTCTTTTCGCCAATAACTCCCTTGTGAATTTTAGGTGCTATCGCCGCAGGCACATCATTAACGGAGTCCTCAGGATTTGAGCAGTCTAGGATACCCCGTCGCCCTTCCATGATTACGTTCTTTATTACTTTGTCTGAATCCTCTTTTTCATCCTCCAGAACCAAGGTCAAAATCAAAGGTAAATTCATTCCTGAAATAACAGATATGTGGGGATGATCGGAAAGAAACTCTACCGCAGAATTATTAACACTACTTCCCAGTACATCGGTAAGAATAAATACAGCATCTGCCGGATCAAACGTAGCAATCAAGTCATTCAACTTGCTTTTTATCGAATCCGTATCATCACGCTGCAAAGTAACCGCATGGATATTGCTCACGTCTCCGACAATCATCCTGACAGTATCAACTGCACCTTCAGCTAAGTTGCCGTGCGATGCCAAAATGATTTGCTTCATATTTGACGCTCCTTTCATGCTATAACATATCAGACATTATATACGTCTTATACAGATAAATAATCATCTTGTTTTGATGGTGCTCTATACTTCGGTCAACGGTCATTTACAAGGGGTAAACGGACTAATACGCAACTTTCCACATATATCTTCTCGTCATATAATCCTTTGGAATAGCCTGCGACAAGGCACGCATATAGACATTGTTAAGAATGGGTGAGAACAGAATGTGATTGAAGTACTCTGATACCTCATCTGGAATGGCATCTAAACCAATCTCTTTCCCGTCCAAAAGATAAATCTTTTCTCCCCCATACCGCTTGAGAAATGTAACTGCCCTCTCATCAGCCGGCCTGCAGCGCCCAACAGACACCAACATAAAAAATGGCTTATTCATATCAAGCACCTCAAAAGGTCCATGAAAAAACTCACACGAATTGACCGTAGGAGAATCAATCTGGAGCATCTCTTCTATATTGCAGATTGAAAAAATATAGGCTGATCCAAATGCCGGACCTGAACCCATTACATATATCGTTGACTCTTTCGTAACAGTATCTGCCCACTTTTTTGCCAATGGTGTTGTATGTTCTACGGCTTTTCTATAGAGCGCATCAACCTTACCAAACACATCCATGGCTGTTTGGTAATAATCGTAACCTTCAACTTCATAAACCAAGGTCATTGCAATGCAGAGTCCTATACTGGAATTGACTTTCTCTGTTTTGCTTGAATCTAAGGCAATGGATTCATACTTAATCTTTGCATCGCAGTTTTTCGTAAGATCAGATTCATCTACATAAAGGGCAAGAACATAAGCTCCTCGTTCACGCGCCACTTGAGCCGCATCACACGTCTCTTTCGTTCCTCTCATTGAACATACCACACAAAGAGCATCCTCGCCCACTTTGGCAGGAGTTGCTAGAACAAACTCTTTGCTGGTAATCATACATGTTGAAATTGTCTTCGATTCGCATTGCATAAAATAGTTAGCTGGATAGAAGCCACCATAGGAGCCTCCTGCTGCAATCCAATAAACCTGATGGATTGCCCGTTCTAAAACAATTTGTCTGACGAGATCTGAGATTTCTTTTTGAACGCCCATTTCAGTCCCTTCACAATATATACTAGATGTATATAACGTATAGTATATATTATAAAAACACTATAGCAAGAGTAAATCTCCTTCTCTTTCAATATTATTCTTCAAAAAGATGTGAGAGACACAAAACTGCACGTTAAAGGGAAATTTACATTTTGGTAGCTGTATATCTTGGCTCTCAAAAAGCATTACAACTACTTCGTATAGCAAGCTAAAGTTACAAATTTCATAAGTTATAACTTATAAAATCATGATTTAATCATAAACTTTAAGATATAAGTGATATATACTACTCTCAGCCAAGAGAAGGGCTGTGAAATTTATGATTAAACGTGAACTATACATGAGCCGCATACGCCCGTTTATCGGGTCAGATCTTATAAAGGTTATGACCGGTATTCGTCGCTGTGGAAAGTCAGTCATGTTGGAACTGATTAAGCAAGAGCTCATAGAGTCAGGCATCGATTCGGCGCAGTTAATCTTCATCAATTTTGAAGATATGAACTACTCCCATCTACAAACCGCTCAGGCCCTGCACGATGAGATTACCAAGAGAGTTGCAGAGGTTAAAGGCAAAGCCTATCTGTTCTTTGATGAAATACAGGAGGTTACCAACTGGGAAAAGTGCATCAACTCTTTCCGTGTTTCCCTAGATTGTGACATCTATATCACCGGGTCGAATGCAAAACTGTTGTCCGGCGAACTTGCAACCTACTTGGGTGGACGGTATGTGGAGTTTACAATTTATCCGTTCTCATTCAGAGAGTTTATAGAGCTATATCGTCCTGTTGTGCCCAATGCATCAATCCAGAAGAGCTTCCAGAAGTATTTACTTCTCGGAGGTATGCCTTACCTTGCAAACCTCCGCTACGTCGATGCTCCATCCAAACAATACCTTCAAGATTTATTCAACTCTGTCCAGCTGAAGGATATCGTCAAGCGGAATAAAATCAGAGATGTTGACCTGCTTGAGCGAATCATTTCTTATGTGATGGCCAATATGGGTACGACCTTCTCAGCAAACTCTCTTGCAAAGTTCCTTAAAAACGAGCATCGCACCACTGCTCCAGAAACAATCCTCAACTACATTAAATACTGTTGTGAGGCTTACCTCTTCTATCAGGTGAAGCGAGAAGATATACAAGGCAAACAGGTCCTTGCTTCCAACGAGAAGTACTACATTGCCGATCACGGTATCCGTGAAGCTGTTTTCGGCGGCAACACGCGTGATATCAATCTCGTTTTAGAGAATATCGTCTACTTGGAATTACTGCGTCGAGGTTATGAAATAACCGTTGGCAGAGCGGGCGATAAGGAAATTGATTTTGTATGCAATAGGCATGGCAAAAAGCTGTATGTTCAAGTTGCGTATCTTCTTGCATCGGAAGAAACAGTCAACCGTGAGTTCGGCGTATATGATTCTATCCGCGACAATTTCCCGAAGTATGTTGTTTCTCTCGATGAATTCGACATGAGCAGAAATGGTATTAAGCACCAAAATATCCGTGATTTCCTCTTAGCCGAAGAGTGGAACTAAACACAATGCCCGCCACAGTTTTGAAAGCTGTGGCGGGCATGGTACTTACTGTCGGTGGTTCTCACATTTACAATGCCGCTAAGGCTTGCTCCACATCAGCTACCAAATCTTGAGTGCCTTCAATCCCGCAGGAAAGTCGTACCGTATTAGGAGTAATACCGGCACCGATTAACTCTTCATCGGAGAGCTGTCGATGCGTTGAGCTTGCCGGATGCAAGGCACAAGAACGGGCGTCTGCCACATGGGTTTCGATTCTGAAAATCTTCAGATTGCCCAAGAACTTCTCGGCAGCTTCACGACCGCCCGCAATGCCAACCGAAACAACGCCGCATGAGCCCTGAGGCAGATATTTCTTCCCCAACTCAAAATACGGATCGGTGGGAAGACCCGGATAGCGCACCCATTCAACACGCTCGTTCGCTGCAAGCGCCTCGGCAACTGCCTGGCCATTCTTGCAATGCTGCGCCATACGGACATGCAACGACTCCAAGCCCAAGTTGAGATAGAATGCGTTTTGCGGCGACTGGATTGCGCCAAGATCGCGCATAAGCTGCACGGTTGCTTTTGTGATGTAAGCTCCGCCCTGACCAAACGCCTGAGCATATACCAGTCCATGATACGAAGGATCGGGCTCCGTCAAACCGGGGAACTTGTCCTTATGCGCCATCCAATCAAACGTTCCACCATCAACAATGGCACCGCCAACAGCCACTCCATGACCGTCCATATACTTTGTGGTGGAGTGAATGACAATATCGGCTCCCCACTCAATCGGACGACAATTCACTGGCGTCGCAAACGTATTATCAACAATCAAGGGGACACCGTGCGCATGTGCAGCCTTTGCCCAACGCTCAATATCAAGCACCACAAGCGCCGGATTGGCAATAGTCTCACCAAAGACGCACTTGGTCGTAGATCTGAATGCCGCAGCAATTTCTTCATCGGAGGCATCGGGCGAGACAAACGTGCACTCCACACCCATCTTAGGAAGCGTTGTAGAGAGCAGGTTAAACGTACCGCCATAAATAGTGGAAACAGCTACGACATGGCTTCCTGCCTCAGCGATATTAAAGATCGAGAAGAACGCTGCTGCCATACCGGATGCCGTAAGCATTGCAGCGCTTCCGCCTTCAAGCTCACAAATCTTTGCCGCCACGTTATCGAGCGTTGGATTTTGCAAACGAGAATAGAAATAACCTGATGCTTTCAGGTCAAACAAATCTCCCATCTGCGAAGAGTTCTCATAGGCAAAGGTAGTCGATTGAACAATAGGTATTTCTCGCGGCTCACCGTTCTTAGGTTGATAACCTCCCTGCACACAGCAGGTCTCAATACGCTCAGACATACGCTCCTTCTTCCTAAAACTCCGCATTACCAACGGTGCGCGGATGCGGGATAACATCGCGGATATTGTCGACACCGGTTAGGTACATGACCAAACGCTCAAAGCCCAAGCCAAAACCAGAGTGTACGCAAGAACCGTAACGGCGCAAATCCAGGTAGTATTTGTACTGTTCAGGATCCATACCCAAGTCCTTGATGCGCTGTTCAAGCACGTCTAAACGCTCTTCACGCTGAGAGCCGCCAATGATTTCACCGATACCGGGAACCAAACAATCGGCAGCGGCCACCGTTTTGCCATCATCATTTGTACGCATATAAAACGCTTTAATCTCGGCAGGATAGTCCGTCACAAAAACCGGCTTTTTGAAGTGCTTCTCCGTTAGATAGCGTTCATGTTCGGTCTGCAGGTCAATACCCCACTTGACGGGATAGTTGAACTTCTCGCCTTGTGAAATCGCTTCTTCAAGAATGGAAATGGCATCGGTATACGATACGCGAGCAAACTCAGATGTTGCTACATGGTGAAGACGCTCAAGCAGGCCTTTATCTACAAACTTGTTAAGCATCTCAAGCTCGTCGGCGCAATGTTCAAGCACGTAAGAAATCACGTACTGAAGCATTGCCTCGGCGATATCCATATCCTGTGCCAGGTCGCAGAAAGCCATCTCGGGCTCAATCATCCAAAACTCCGCCGCATGACGGCGCGTATTGGAGTTCTCGGCGCGAAATGTAGGACCAAAGGTATACACGTCACCAAAGGCCATGGCAAAGTTCTCAGCCTGAAGTTGACCGGAAACCGTCAGATGTGCGGAGGTATCGAAGAAATCCTGCGTGTAATCAACTTTTCCTGCATCGGTACGCGGAATGTTCTCCAGATCAAGCGTAGTCACCTGAAACATCTCTCCGGCGCCCTCGGCATCAGAGGTGGTAATGATAGGTGTATTAACGTAGACAAAGCCTTGATCCTGAAAGAATTTGTGGATGGCGTATGCGGCAACAGAACGCACGCGAAATACCGCACGAAAAAGATTCGTGCGCGGACGAAGATGCTGCTGTGTGCGTAGATACTCAAGCGACTGGCGCTTTTTCTGCATAGGATATTCGGGGCTCGAAGCTCCTTCAATAGCAATGGTATAAGCCTGAAGCTCAATGGGTTGTGGGCGCTCCGGCGTCAGCTCCAAGACACCGCGAATAATCAGAGCCGCACCAACGCCGCATGATGCAACGGCATCATAATTGGCACATGTCTCGCGATTCATAACAACCTGTAAATCTTTGAAGCAACTTCCATCGTTGAGCGTGACAAAGCCGAAGTTCTTCATATCCCTCACTGATCGAACCCAACCGGCAACGGTAACCTCGGTACCACCAAGCTGTTCCGCATCAGCATAAAGTGCTGCAATTTTGGTACGTTCCACAAAAACCTCCTCTAGATCCAAAGACATTTTAGAGCGCAAAGGATCTAAAACCATCGTAACTACAGAGACTTATCCTACATTTGTTTTATGCGTTATTTCATGACATTGAAACAAGTGCGTCAATAAGTAAACTACGCACATACGCACTTGTTGTCACGCCTTCTTCCTTTGCGCTGCGATCAAGTGCCATTTTTACTGGTTTTGAAATCTTAATGGATAATGTTTCCGTTGAAGTAGTCGCATAAGGTAGCTTTCCTTCAACAATATCGCCAACGTTCTTCCAGCCAGAAGGCCATTTGTCTTTATCAAGAGCTTCTGCCCATGTAGCTATCATATCTTCTGTTACTGTCTGACCATTTTCAGCAACAATACCCGTATGAACCTTTTTCATTATTACTACCTCCTAGATAAAGTCTAGTCTAGAGCATCCCCAAAGCTTGTTGCACCACAACTACTACTGTCGGGTTAAAATGAAACATCGTGCACGAGAAGTTCACACGCAAAACAGAGCTTCTCGCCGCAAACATGACAAGCGCACTATATATAATCCGTCCACAAGGGAGACGCCATGGAAGACTACAAGCAGGAATTTATTGAGTTTATGGTCAAAAGTGACGTACTGAAATTTGGCGAGTTTACGCTTAAGAGCGGACGCACCTCTCCCTTTTTTATGAACGCCGGTGCCTATGTTACGGGAGATCAGCTCCATAAGCTGGGTTTGTATTATGCCCGCGCCATTCATGACAACTTTGGTCTGGATTTTGACGTTGTCTTTGGACCAGCCTACAAGGGCATTCCTTTGGCCGTCATTACTGCCATGGGCTTACAGGAGCTCTATGGCAAAGAGGTTCGCTACTGCTCAAACCGCAAAGAGGCTAAAGACCACGGCGCAGACGCGGGCATGCTTTTAGGCGCCGAGCTTCACGACGGCGAGAAGGTCGTCATGGTGGAAGACGTAACCACTTCCGGCAAGTCTATTGAAGAGACATATCCGCTGATTACATCCATTGCAAACGTCAAGGTTACGGGACTTATGGTCTCGCTTAACCGCATGGAAGTTGGAAAAGGCGGCAACGTTTGCGCACTTCAAGAGGTATCTGAGCGCTACGGCTTCCCTACCGCTGCCATCGTAACCATGGAAGAGGTAACCGAAGCACTCTACAATCACGAGGTCAGTGGACGTATTGTAATTGATGATACGCTGAAAGCCGCCATAGATGCGTACTACGCACGCTATGGCGTAAAACAACTTTAAGCAGCTTGTATTGATACGTATTGCCAAAATTGATACTTGCTACCAAATGATTTACCAGTAAAACGGAGGATTGATGGCTCTCAAATACGAAACTGCCCGATATGAAGCCTCGTATGGCACAATCGCCCAGCTTCCCAAACCAACCACCCCCGAAGTCTCCTTCGTTGGTCGCTCAAATGTGGGCAAGTCGTCACTTTTGAACCGCCTTTTAGGCCGCAAACAGCTTGCACGCGTTTCAAGCGTCCCCGGCAAAACGGCCAACATCAACTTCTTTGACGTTGACGGTGTGAAGTTTGTTGACCTTCCAGGATATGGATATGCCAAGGTATCGCATACAGAAAAGCAGCGCTGGGCCGATCTTATCGGCGGATATTTTGAGCAGGAACGCAGCTTTAATCTGGTTATTTCTCTGGTTGATATTCGTCATGAAGCACAAAAGCTTGACCTACAGATGGTCGATTTTTTGACAGAAGCCGAACTTCCCTTTGTGGTAGCCCTTACCAAAGCGGATAAAATCACCCGAAACAAGCAAAGCCAGGCCGCAGCCGCACTACGCTCGTCCTTTGGCCTCGCGCAAGAACAGATTATCATCACCTCATCGGAAACCGGTCTTGGTATTGACGAGCTCCGCCGTCGCATCGAAGACGCAACGCTGTAATGCCGTACCACAACACGCTCGCAAGGACACTTCATGGATGAAATTCACGCTCAAGAGCAAGCACATCTTTCCGAGATCTATGCCATGCTGGTTAAAATACGTACCGATCTTGAAACGACGCTCAATACCACGCAAAAAGATGCCGCTCGAGACCTACGCCAAATGAGTGAAGAGATTCGCCCCGACTTTGGCGGTGCAGATGAAACCATTGAGACCCTTGCCGCCATTGAAACACTCAACAGTGTTATTGACACCTATAACCAATACCACGATTTCACTGTCGAGAAGCTCGGCCGTGTTGAGATGCTTCTCAGACAACCCTACTTTGCAAAAGTCCGCCTTAAAATGCGGCCCGGCCGTCCTTCTCGCGACGTATATATTGGCGCTGCGGGCATTACCGACGAAGACAGAAATCCCTTGATTGTGGACTGGAGAAGCCCCGTCGCCGAGACGTATTACAACCAGGAAATGGGTCAGACCTCCTACGAAGTCGACGGTAAAAAACGCACGGTTGAGCTGGAATTACGTCGCCAGTTTGACATCGTACGCGATACGCTCAATATGTATTTTGACACTACCGTAGCCATTGAGGATTCGCTGCTTCTGTCTGCACTCCGCCGTCATCATACAGAAAAGTTGCAGGCCATCACGGCAACCATTCAACGCGAGCAAAACACGGTGGTCCGCCACGCCGACGTAGTGGTACTTCTGGTTAATGGCATTGCAGGCTCCGGCAAAACCTCGGTACTTCTCCAGCGCATTGCGTACCTTCTGTATCGGGAACGCAAGACGCTTCGCGCCGATCAAGTGCATCTCTTCACCCCCAACGATGTCTTCGGTCGCTACATAGATACCGTGCTTCCAAGCATGGGTGAGTCAAACCCTCACGTTACCACGTGGAACGAATTCCTTGGTAGCCTCGGACTTGCAGATCATGCTTCAGGAGCACACGACGATCGCGCACTTCTCACTCAGCTTGAAGATGGTATTGCAAGCCTTGTGCTTGAAGAAGATGATTTCCGGGGTATCTCCCTTAACAACCAGCAGCTTATTAAACCGGCACAAGTGGCAAGTGCGGTAGCAAAGTTTTCCAAATTCCCCGTTGGACCTCGTCTTATTGCGCTTGCCAAAGACGAACTCCATACGCGCCTTGAGCGACGCTTGGGACAGATGGCTCACAAAGACAGTCTGCAAGAAGAAATGCTTGGGCTTGATGTTGAAGAACAGGTACAGGTTTTTGGACACACTGTCAACCCGTCAAGCGACGAAGAAATTCTTGCCGCCACGCGCCAATATCTTGCATACCGTTTTGCCTCCGCGCATGACAAAATTGAAGCTGCCACATGGCTGCGTATTGACCGCATCGGTATGCGTATTTTGAATACCCAGGCTCTGAGCGGTGCCGAATGGGTTTACTTACGCCTTTTGATTACCGGTTCCGGCGCCCAAAATGCTCGCTTCATCATGATTGACGAGGTGCAAGACTATTCCGTCACGCAGCTTATGGTGCTGGCACGTTACTTCTCGCGAGCGCATTTCTTACTCCTTGGTGATGCGCACCAGGCTATCTATCAAGACTCGGCAACTTTTGATCAGATTCGTAACATATTTACCGAGACCCACGGCAGTGTTGAAGAATGTCGCCTCATGACGAGCTACCGTTCTTCTCCTGAGATTACCGAGCTTTTTACCTCGCTGCTTTCAAATCGTGAGCGTGTGCAGATAAGCTCCGTCCACCGTGAGGGAACTCGTCCCGTTCTTCGGGAAGTTGTCAACTCTGATACGGATACGCAGCGCATTTGCTATCTCGACGCCTTGCGTGAGGCCATTGGTGAAGCAGCCGGTAACGGCGGCCTCACCGCCGTTATCGCTCAAGACAAGCAACGCGTGCGGTGGCTCGAAAAGCAACTGAGTAACACGGTGCTCTCTCGCGAGAAAAACGATACGCCTGCCGGTAAAAAGCAGGATGTACCGCCTCACAACAAACCGCTCGTAACCGTCGTAACATCACAGGACACGCTGCCCGCGCAAGGGGTTGTCCTTCTCGACCTTGCGCTTGCCAAAGGACTTGAGTTTGATAGGGTTATCATTGCCGATGCGCAGGCGGAAGTATACGGAAATGACGAACTTTCCAGGCGCAGACTTTACACGGCAATCTCGCGCGCCATGCACCGCGTAACCATTGTCTCACAAGGCCCTATGACACCTCTTTTGACCGCTTACCTGAAGGATGGTTGCGCTGGCATATAAAAAACAGCATCCTTGCACCACGCATACAACTCAAGACTATACTTTTGATATCAGGTGATCTTTGATTCATGCTCATATGAATGCGAGGATGCTATGCGTGCAAAAAGACTTGCAACGACTTTTTTAATGGGACTGCTTGTTTTTTCACTTGTTGGATGCAGGTTACTTCCCCAAATCATATCTGATGACCAGAAAACAACGGATGAATCTACCGGCAACACAACGCAAACCGAGAAATCGACAGATGTTACTTCTCGCTTAGTCGGTACTTGGGAAAACTCCTATGACTCCACCTTTGACAAAAAGGGCTCTGCTCAAACTCGTCAAAAACTTTTTGACGACTCTTACAAAAAACAGCGAGAAGAACGCGGGGGCAGACACTTTACCGTTCAATTTAAAGCTGACAAAACAGGTTCAGTAAATGTCTTTGGAAGAACCGAACCGATCACATGGGAAATCGTTTCCTCAAACAAAACTGCGTCAAGAAAAGCCGATTCAAGCCAAGAACAGACGAAGAGCGACCCCGTAACAATAAAAATCTCATCTGATGATAAAGCGATTCCCAACACCATTACCCTTAACGGCGACACTCTTACCATGACAATCTTAAAGGTGGACACTCAATTCAAAAAGGTCAGTACCGAGTATGACTCATATCATGAGATTGCAGAATTCCCTACTAAAGATCAACTGCCGGTAACACGGGATTTTTATATCAATGCACTTGAACAGGAAGAATTTGATAAAGACTACGAAGTCATCGACGAATCGTTTGATACCTTTATCGAGAGTATCCAAAAGACCGATGAGTTAAATCAACCCCTCATTGACAGCGAATATCTTAAGCTCACGGTCACTGGCACGGGCGTCGATTTCAAAGGTCGCATGGGCTACATTCTCTCTGCCGAGAACAAAACGGATTCAAAAATGACTTTCATCTCAAACTTTGCGGATAACAATGGCACAGAAATGTTTATACCCGGCGCACTCGCACCTCACCAAACCCGCACACTTTTTCTGTATTACGGCACCGATAACAATCCAAAAGACTATTCGGGAGCTCAAGGGCATCTTGCAATCTCTATAGAAAACAACCAGAAAACATACTGGTACAAGATTAAGTTCTAGGAGGGTCTCATGGGTAAGAAGTTCTTTGCCACTCTGTTTTCGGTCCTTTTGATCTTCTCTCTGGGTGGATGTGGGTTCATACCTAAGATTATTTCCGATAAATCCCAAAAATCCGACGGGACTGCTACCGATACTCCCCAAACGGAAAAGCCAACCACGGAGGCTCCCGATACCGGCAGCAGGATTAAAGACTCCACCCCTGTCATCACAGGAACTTGGCTCTTTGACAAAGAGGATACGGACACCAAATTCGTCTATCCTAAAAATGATCAGGATGATGATTCCGAGCCTCAGCCTCAGACTGTTTCCGGCAATCGTTTTACCATCCAGTTCAAAAGCGATGGCACGGGTGCCATCAATAATAAGGGTACGGTGAAGGTCTTTACTTGGAGAGAGACCAGCCAAATCAGTTTTGGCAACGGCAGCTCAAAAGGAACCATGTATATGATAAGCTACACTATTGGGGATAAATGGAGCGGTGTATTTCAAATTTCTGAAGGAACACTTACCTATCGAGCCCCCGGCCACACATACCTCTTTAAGAAGGTCAGTGATACCTACGACTCGTATGGAGACCTGAAGGGAATTAAACTTCCTTCCGATACATCCGCCTCATCAAAGCCAATTCATGAATCCGTAACCGATGAGGAATTCGAAAAACTTTACGATGCCCTTGACCCAAAAGACGATAGGTACGATAAGTTTGTGGACGCAATAGCCCTTGATGAAGAAAAGAACCAGGTGCTCGTTGATACGGAGCGAGCCAAGATTACGTATCTTGGTAAATTTACCGGAACAAACGGCCGGCCGGGTCTTTTGTTTGACGTAGAAAACAAAACGGATAAGCCAATTCTTGTCTCAGACTATCATCTCAAAGACTCAGATGATCACAAGATAAGCGTATCCTGCACTGTTGCAGCCCACTCTACCCGAAGAATCTTCGGATTTTGTCCTGACGAATCAGTAACCTCATTCGATACGGTCTCATGAAGACTTGTTATCGGTTTTAAGGATAGTCTTGAGCTTTTGGGGTATCTGGTAACCATAGAGTAGGCTTCGACTTACTTAAACTCATCATGCAAGAAGACTATATACATGGAGGAGAAAACCATGTCAGAACACATTAAGCCCGGCGTTATGAAAAATATCAACGCTAAAGAAGTAATGGTTTTGAAAGATCAGGTAGCGTGTCTTCCCGGTCAGGTCATCAGCAAAACACTCGCTCAAAATGACCATGTCAGCGTCACACTGTTTGCCTTTGGTGCCGGAGAAGAAATTGCAAGCCACCGTGCCGGCGGTGACGCGTTTGTCACCGCGCTTGAAGGCAAGGTGGAGATTACCATTGATGACGACACGTTTGTCCTTGAAGCGGGCAATTCTATCGTTATGCCACTCGGCCATCCTCATGCCCTTAAAGCTCTTGAGGACTTCAAAATGATGCTTGTTATTATTTATCCAGAAAATCCCAGAGAATAATACGAGTAACCATTAAACAGGAGCAAAGAGACAAATGGCTATTTAGTTTTGAAATTGCCGCCAAAACCGTTATTACAAAGACCATAACGGGTATACTTATATTGTCTGTGAAGGCAGAAAAGCTGTTACCAATAGAAAGGTGAGCTATGAGCCAGATTTATGATGTCCACGCACGTGAAGTCCTCGATTCCCGCGGCAACCCAACCGTTGAGGTTGAAGTTGTTCTCGATGACGGCTCCTTTGGCCGTGCAATCGTTCCTTCCGGTGCTTCCACCGGCGAGTTTGAGGCTGTTGAGCTTCGCGATGGCGACAAGAGCCGCTACCTTGGCAAGGGCGTCCTGAAGGCAGTTGAGCATGTCAATACTGAGATTCGTGATCTCGTTATCGGCATGGACGCAGAGGATCAGCGCGGTCTTGACCTCGCAATGATTAAGCTTGATGGCACTCCCAACAAGGGTCGCCTTGGTGCAAACGCCATTCTTGGTGTTTCTTTGGCAGTTGCTCATGCGGCAGCCGCTTCTGCAGAGCTTCCTCTGTATGCATATCTTGGTGGCGCAAACGGCCACACACTTCCTGTTCCTATGATGAACGTCCTGAACGGTGGCGTCCACGCTGACAACAACGTTGACTTCCAGGAGTTCATGATTATGCCTGTGGGTGCTCCTGACTTTACCACCGCGCTTCGTTGGTGCGCACAGGTTTACCACACCCTCAAGAACACCCTCAAGTCCGCCGGTCTTTCCACCGGTGTCGGTGATGAGGGCGGCTTTGCACCAGACCTCAACTCCAATGAGGAGCCTCTTGAGTATCTCGCTAAAGCAGTTACCGAGGCCGGCTTTGAGCTTGGCAAAGACTTCCGCTTTGCTATGGATCCTGCTTCCTCTGAGTTCTACAACAAGGAAACCGGCAAGTATGAGCTCAAAGGCGAGGGCCGTTCCCTTACCGCTGAGGAAATGGTTGCCTACTATGAGGAAATGGTCGAGAAGTTCCCCATCATTTCCATTGAGGACGGTCTTGCAGAGGAAGACTGGGATGGCTGGAAGATTCTTACCGAGCGCCTTGGCAAGAAGATTCAGCTTGTTGGCGATGACCTCTTTGTCACCAATACCGAGCGCCTGAAGAAGGGCATCGAGCTTCATGCCGGTAACTCCATCCTCATTAAGGTTAACCAGATTGGTACCTTGACTGAGTCCCTTGAAGCTATTGAGATGGCTAAGCGCGCCGGTTACACCGCAGTTGTCTCCCACCGTTCCGGTGAGACTGAAGACACCACCATTGCTGATCTTGTTGTCGCAACCAATGCCGGCCAGATTAAGACTGGTGCTCCTGCTCGTACCGAGCGTGTTGCTAAGTACAACCAGCTTCTCCGCATTGAGGATGACCTCGGTTGCGGTGCTGAGTATCTTGGTCTCGACGCTTTCTATAATCTTCGCTAAGCTATTGCTTGACGCTCAAGCAATTGCGTAGTATGTACAACAAAGCCGCACCTCAACGGGTGCGGCTTTTTATTACAACTGATCACTGCAACTGAACTTTTACTTATCAACCTCATTTACAGGAGAATGCATGGAACTCACGATAAAAGAGATCTTTGACAAAAAAGAAAAAGAGACTATATCAAGGGAAATACTTAATGATCTTCCAGAGTGGTTTGGGATGCCGGAAAGCACGGAAGAGTATGTTGTAGATTCCCAAGACAAGCCGTTTCTCGCCTGTTTCATTCATGACGAAGTGGCGGGTTTTATTGTGTTGAACGCCACAAGCAAAGACTGTGCGGATATTTTTGTAATGGGAATTAAGAAAAAATATCATCGTATGGGAATAGGAACAAAACTGAATACAGCCTATGAGGCAATGGCAAAAAAGCTCGGGTACACCTATTCACAGGTAAAGACTGTCAAGATGGGACAGTATAAAGAATATGACACAACCAATCGCTTCTATATTGCCATGGGCTATAAAGAACTGGAGTGTTTCCCCACCTTATGGGATGAGTGGAATCCCTGCCAAATCTATATTAAGTATATTGGGAAATAGTATTCTTTACATTGTTGAAGAAAAGCGATGAGGTATTTCACTTAAAACATCGCACATGTATAAGAAACAAAAGGAGACATGACGAGGAACCATGCGTAAAATCAAAACCATCTTGGTAGGACAATCCGGCGGCCCAACTGCTGCCATCAACGCATCGCTTGCGGGTGTCATACGCACTGCATATAGTCATAATCTTCGTATTCTTGGCATGCGCAACGGCATCCAGGGTTTTCTTGAAGGCCGCGTGGTTGATCTTACCCAAGCTCTCAACCTTGTTTCCTCCCCCAATACAGCCGAGCAAAACTTCAGGCTATTGAGAAACACACCTTCAAGTTGGCTTGGAAGCTGTCGTTTTAAGTTGCCTAAACCTGATGAAAACCCCTCCTTCTACCAGCGCATCACCATGCGCATGAATGAGCTTGGAATAGACGCCATTCTCTACATCGGTGGCAATGACTCGATGGATACCACCGATAAGCTTTCTCACTACTTTGCAAATACAGGCATTGACGTGCCGGTTGTTGGCATTCCCAAAACCATCGATAACGACCTTGAAGGCACAGACCATACGCCTGGTTTCGGAAGTGCCGCGCGCTTTGTAGCAACCGTGACCGCAGAACTCACGCGCGACGGTGGTGTCTACGACACAAAAAACGTTACCTTTATTGAAGCTATGGGCCGAGATGCCGGCTGGCTCACCGCTGCCGGAGCACTTGCAGGTGATATCTGCGGAACCGCCCCGGACTTTGTACTTTTACCGGAAGTTCCTCTTGATGAAGAAGTTCTTCTCGCCCGCATCAAAGCACGCCTTGCCGAGAAGAACAACGTAATGGTTGTGGCTAGCGAAGGCGTACATCACGCAGACGGAAGTTTCCTGTTTGACACGGGCTCAGTTGCAACCGATACCTTTGGACACCTTGCGGCACAGTCCGGAACGGCGGCATACCTGTCGCGGCTGACAAAAACTCGTTTGGACGTAAAATCTCGCGGCATTGAGCTCAATACGTTACAGCGCTGTGCATCGCATGAGGCAAGCAAAGTTGATTTGGATGAGGCCGAAGCACTCGGAGCCGCCGGTATTGAAGCCGTTCTCCGGGGAGAGACAGGCATTATGGTCGGCATTCGTCGCTTGGCCGATACGCCCTATACAACTGAAATATGTACTGTGCCGGTTGCAGATGTTGCCAATAAAGTAAAGCTCGTGCCTGCGGATATGATCTCCAGCGACGGTTTTAACGTAACTGAGGCGGCACTGCGCTACCTGCGCCCTCTGGCAGCCGGAGCAGAAGAGCCTATCATTGTAGATGGACTTCCCCATTTTCTTGGTGCGCTGGACGAGCGGCATACGTTACAAGCATAGTCCTAGCGCCACACCGCACATACTCATACCATCGCAAGACATAAAATTAACTGGTTTATGTACAAAGATACCGCTCACCTAGGATTTCCTATCGTAAGCGGTATGGCTACGTACTCATCTGAAATGAGGGTTTACACTCCACCTATCCACCGTATAGTAGTTCTCCGTGTGGCTTTTTAGTTCGACGCTCTAACGTTCTATGTTTTTCAAGCTGTCAGTTTCCAAAACACAGGGAGTTTCATGCGAACGATTCAAAAAGTACTTGTCGGCCAATCAGGTGGCCCCACGGTGGCAATCAATTCTTCACTTGCAGGAATCATCAACCAAGCACATAAACACGACATTGAAGTCATCGGCATGTGCAACGGCATCGAAGGTTTTTTGGAAGGTCGTACCGTAAACCTGAGCGATATATTCCATCCAACACGTAATAAACAGAGCGTAGAACTTCTCGCTCAAACTCCTTCAAGCTTCCTTGGGAGTTGTCGGTATAAGTTGCCAAATCCCATACAAGACAAAAACTTCTACCAAAAAATAACATCACGCCTTACTTCGCTTGCCATTGATGGCATTCTCTATATTGGTGGCAATGACTCGATGGACACCGTCGATAAAATCTCAAGGTATTTTGCTGAAAACCTTATTGATATCCCCACTATTGGCATCCCTAAGACCATCGACAACGATCTTGAAGGCACAGACCATACGCCCGGATTCGGAAGTGCAGCGCGATATATTGCCACTGCCGTACAAGAACTTGCCCGAGATGCTGAAGTCTACGGCAAACCGAGTATCACCATCATTGAAACAATGGGCCGTGATGCAGGCTGGCTTGGAGCTGCATCCACTCTTGCTCACGAGAAGAACGAGCAGGCACCAGATATTATTCTTCTTCCTGAAGTGCCGTTTTATGAAGAAAAGCTTATCGGAAAAATCAGAGAGCTTTTTAAATGCAAAAAGAGTCTCGTTGTAGTAGTAAGCGAAGGCGTGCGAAGACCTGACGGCTCAACACTCCTAGCCAAAAGCAAAGCCAGAATGGACGCTTTTGGTCATCTCGCAGATCAATCAGGAAATGCTCTATACCTCGCAGAGCTTTGCCAAAAGCATTTTGACTGCAAAATCCGTGGCATCAATTTGAACTCATTACAGCGTTGTGCCATACACGCAGCAAGCAAAACCGATCTGCGAGAGGCTTGGCAGCTCGGAGCTGCCGGAGTAAACGCACTTCTCGCCGGTAAAACTGCCTGCATGGTAGGCCTACGCAGAGTGAGCGATGCACCGTATCAAACGGAACTTCACTACATTGCCGTTTCTAAAATCGCCAATAAAGTTAAGCACGTACCTGCGGATATGATTTCAGATGACGGTTTTTGGGTGACTAAAAAAGCACTCACCTATCTGCGTCCCCTAATCTCCAATGGAGCATCTGGAGCACAATCCGAAGAAGGAGAGTTGACTGTCTTTATTCCAAAGCTCAATCTCCAAGAAACCGCACCTCAGGATGGAGTTCGACGCCAAATTGGCGTTTGACTTCCGCCTGAACGTGTTCAATAACGGCGTGAATATCAGCGGCAGTTGCATGATCATAATTGACGACAAAACCTGCATGCTTGTCAGACACACCTGCGCCACCAAAACGATAGCCCCTCAGACCGGCATCGGTTACAAGCTTGCCCACGAAATAACCTTCCGGCCGCTTGAAGGTTGAACCAGCGGAAGGCAGTTCAAGTGGCTGTTTTTCTTCGCGACGACGCGTGTACTCATCCATCTTTTCACGGACCTTCTCGCCATCAGCTCGTCGGAGCGCAAACGTGGCAGAAAGCACAACCATGTTTTCATCGGCAATGCGGCTGTGGCGATACCCAAGATCCAAATCAGCGGCATCAATGGTTGTCTGCGTGCCGTCGACGAGCAGCACGCGCACGCTTTTAAGCACATCGGCAATGCAGCCGTCATAGGCACCGGCATTCATATAACACGCGCCACCGATGGAGCCGGGAATACCACAGGCAAACTCAAGTCCGGTAAGGTCAAGCTCACACGCCATTTCAGACGCTTCTCTCAGGCCGACTCCTGCTTGACAAGTGATTTCATTGTCCTCAACCGTCACACCCGACATACCGTCCGCAATGGCTACAATAACGCCACGGTACCCGGCATCAGAAACCAAAAGATCGGAGCCATATCCAAGGATAAAATACGGAGCAGCCGCACTCTTGCACTCTTCCAGTACGTCGTGAACCTCATCGGCATCATCAGGAATAACGTATATATCTGCGGGTCCACCAACTTTAAACGTAGTATGTTCGCTCATTGGCTCATCCACACGGACGTTTTCTTCTCCAACAATCGAACGAAGTCTCCAGGCCAGGCTTTCTAAGTCATAGCCGCTTTCAGACATGAAACACACTCCTTAACGAAGAAACAACGTATCTATTCTACTTCAATTATGGCTTTACTTCATTACAAGCGAGAAGTCCCTATGTTCTAAGAAACAGGGCCACACCTTTCGATGCGACCCTGTTTTGTTCTTACTTGTAAGATCTAGTCAATGAAGTCGTTATTCACGGTGGCTTCTACGACGAAGGTATATTCCGCCACCAATGAGAACCACTGCTGCAGAGGCAAGTGCGATTGCAATACCTGTGGCGTTTGAGTCTCCCGTATAAGGGACAACTGTATGGGATTTCTTACCAGACTTCTTAGGGGTATCCTCTTTTGGCTTTGGAGTGTCATGAGAAACCTCAGTGTTGGTGATGGTAAAGCCTGTTGTAGCGTCTCCCGTTATCTCTGAGGTATAGCCTGAGACCTCATCCTCTTTGACACTGTAGACAATCTCGGTGCCATCGGCTTTGTACTTGTCCAGGCCAGAGAAGGTGTCAGTCCAGCTGTTGGCATCTGAGAGTGTTGTGGTCTTGCCCGTGTCAACACCGTCTGCAAGAAGATGTACGGTGATAGGACCTGCCTTAGGACCGACCCAAAGTTTGGTTACTAGAACTGAAGTCTTAATAGGCTTGTTGGTAATAGTCTGGATAGCACCGCCTGCAGGAGTAACCTGAAGTGTGTACTCTTTATCGCTTAACTCATAACCTTTGGGAGCTGTCTTCTCTTTAACCTTGTAGCTACCTTGTGTTAATAGGTTAGAGGTAGCCGTGCCATCTTCTCCCGTTGTAAGCTCAAAGGTAGAACCATCAGGAGCTGTCACCTCAAATACGGCATTCTTAAGTGGTGTAGTACCATCCTCATCGACTTTAATGAGTTTGATTTTACTTGCAAGATCACCGCTGGCATTGCCACTCGTATCAGCTGATTTATGTGTGGCAATTACTTCTTGCTTCTTGGTATCTGAGTCAATCTTCATGTGATTTTTAAGCGTTGTACCGGGGACATACGTAGATCTATATATAAGTCGGTATTGGTCGCTCGTATTTCCCAAATTAAGAGTAAATGACGTCATATCTGCCGAGAATTTCAATTTGCCGCTATTGATAAGATCATTCGCCTTGTATTCTTCTAAAACGCTGGTTTCTTCTCCCATTTTGTTATAAACGACTTTTCTAAGAATAAAGGAGTCTTTAATGAAAGTCATACCTGAAGAACCAAGGGTATCAGTTACGGTGGCATTGGTCAGCGTAGCCTTGCTAAAGTTAATACGAGACCACCATTCAGCCTGATTCTTATCTTTAGTTCCCTGTCCCCACTTAACAAGGTACTCTTCCGGAATCGGCTTTGCACCAGTAATCTTTACACCAGTTGTTTTTGTCTGTATCTTTCCGGGGACACCACTATTGGTAGTTATATCAAAGGTGTTTTGTTCATCTGGTTTAATCTTTGTCTTATCAAAACGAGCAGCTATGTTAATGCTTCCCTTTACGTTGTATTTGCTCTCCACAGCCTTGGTAAACGTAATATGAACTTTACTGCCCGTCTCATTGGGACCCGGTGTAACGTGAGCCTTTGCAATAACATTTCCATCATCGTCAGTAATATCAAAATCAGATTTTGTTATGCCAGAAGGAAACTTCATATTATTTGGGAGATCAATGTCAAAATAATCTCCCTCATGCAAATTAGTGCCATTTCCAGATGCATTCCAATCCATCTTTAAGAGGAATGTATCGGAATGAAAGACAGTATTTGCTGTCTTATGATTTAAATCTTGAATCTCAAAATTTGTGACGTTTACGTCAGCAACTTTAGGAGCTCCAGCAACACTCGCAAGCGTTACCGGGGCAATTAAATCACTTGAGAAATCCTGTTGCTCAGATTCCTCCTCAGTAGCTATCTCAGATAAAGGACCTGCCCTTGTGCCGTCGGTATCCTGATCTACGCCATTATCGGCTACCTCCTGCTCTGAAGAGATGTTCTGTTCATCTTCGGCGGTAGCTTCAGTTTGTTCTACTTGATCCGTTTGGTCTTTAGCTTCTGAGCTGCTTTGAGTTTGCTCAATAGTGAGCTGAGAAGTATTGTGCGTAGGTGCTACCTCAGCGGCAAGAGCGCCTCCCGGAACCATGAGGCTCACAGCCAACACTGCTCCCAAGAAGTTACAAAACTTCTTTTTCATGATGCACCTCATCCTTTCTTTCTAACTGCGTAACAAAATTTAACGTATCTATGTAAATCCCTCTGTCACGCTATCTGTAACTTGTATTGCTATAAATGATGGAGGGCGAACATATCCCAAAGAGCATACCCCTGTTCGTCCACAAACCAATCGAAACTTGTCCTATTTCTCAAATACCTATCTTAAATCCATAACTTATCCATATAAGATCGTTAAATTTCCCTTTACAGAATACGATTTGTCTCAATAAGCCATTTTTACTGGGGAATTATGGATTTATGCTTTTAGGTGTGCTCATTTATATGCTGTAGAATCTCTGCTTCTTCAAACTTTCTTGCATTTGTATAAGAAGCCTCTTTATACGTTGTTGCTGAGAAGAGAGGTATCATCTGAGAACGTCTTTATCTCCGCATTTTCTTAGGAATTTCCAAAAATGACATCAATTGAAAAAATTTTTGTATGAGGTTGTATTTATATCTCAAAATACATAAATACCACATGAATTTTTTAAAGCGTTGGCCTTCGGCTCATAAAAAACCACATCATTCTCATTTTTACAATATCCTTCTACAGCAGCACATGTTTTTCGTAACCTGTATGAATTATTTTCTAAGCTCATCAAAACGACGTATACTCTCCATAAGATCACGTAAAATCAATACCTTCCAGATATCGCTGATAAAAGCTAAGGATGACACCAAAGTAATTTGATGCCATCCTTAATAACTACTTACATTGGTACCATTATCGAAAAAATATCGTTAAGATGTCCTTCTTTTCTTAGTAAGGTAGAAGAACATCATAATACCCCCAACTATCAGGATAAAAACAAAGCGAACAAGTAAGCCGTCTAAAAAAGCAATTCCTGGCTGAACTATCGTGAGACAGAGATCAAATACAAAATAAAGAATCACCCCACCCATACAGCCCGTCAAAAAGCTCTTCCATGTTGTTGACTTGTTCATAGTTAATACACCTCAAATCGACATTGAGAGTACTACCCCGTACTAGGGTACAACGTACAATCGATATACATATTATACCAACAACAAAATCACGAACGTGCTATAGTTTTTTGTGAAAGTTTCAGGGATGGGTGAAATTCCCTACTGGCGGTAACGTTTAAGCGCATAACAGTATGTGCCATCAAACGAAGTCCGCGACCCGCGCAAGCGGCTGACTTGGTGAGAATCCAAGACCAACGGTACAGTCCGGATGAAAGAAGCGGAGATACCAATATGTCTACAGCTCATACAACTAATCAGTCTCATGCAATGCATGCTACCAGCGCGTCCGCAAATGGTTGGTCAACCAAAAAAATTGCAATCCTTTCCATGCTGTGCGCAGTATCGGCAATCTGCACTCTTGTATTGCAATTCCCTATTTTGCCCGGTGTAACTTTCCTTAAATATGATCCGTCCGGCATTATCGCGCTTCTCGCCGGCATTGCATACGGACCGGCAGCAGGAGCCGTTGTGTCCGTCCTTCCCTACCTCGTACACCTCGCAACCGAGTCAGGAATCTACGGAACCGTTATGGCTATCTTGGCGACGCTTACCATGACGCTTCCTGCGGCTGCCATTATTCACGGCCGCACAACTTCCACCAAGGTCATGATTTTTGGTCTTATTGTAGGCGGTGTCTGCAGCGTCATAGCCTGCATCGGAGGCAACCTCGTCGTCACGCCAATCTACACCGGCATGAGCACGGACGCCGTTATTGGGCTTATTCTGCCTGCGCTTCTCCCCTTTAACATCGTTAAAGTTCTTATCAACGGCATCGTATGCGCCCTTATCGGTAAATCTGCTCTCCGTGCTCTTAACGTCTTTTCTCCTCATGCATAATTCAGCGAGCAATATGACAAAAACAGAGATCATCGCATCTTTAGAGGACGTCACTTTTGTTTACGAAAACGGTACGGTGGCTCTCGATCACATTTCATTGAGTATTGAGGCCGGTAAACGTACCTGCATTATTGGAGCTAACGGCTCCGGTAAGTCAACCTTAGCCTCGCTTCTCTCCGGCCTTTCCGCTCCTGATTCAGGCTCAGTAACACTCGTTGGCGAGAAGGTCTTTGTTGCCGGAACACCCAACTTTCAAGCGTATGAACAGACTCGGCAACAGCTCGGGTTGGTGTTTCAAAATCCAAAAGATCAAATAGTTACGAGCATCGTTGATGAAGACATTGCTTTTGGCCCTGAAAACCTGCAGGTTCCCAGCAATGAAATTAGTAAACGCGTAGCACGGGAGCTCAAACGAGTGGCCCTTCTCGACCGCGCCCATGCAGACCCTGCAACGCTCTCGGGAGGCCAACAGCAACGCGTAGCCATTGCCGGAGCGCTCGCCATGAATCCCAAGCTTCTTATTCTTGATGAGCCCTCCGCTTCGCTGGACGTAATTGGCAGGCGCGGCGTCATGAAACTGGTTGATACGCTTTGTGGTGAGGGTCGCACCGTTGTCCATATCACGCACTTTATGGAAGAAGTAGTTGGCGCTGATCGCGTGGTTGTTCTGAGCCATGGACGTATTGCCTTTGACGGAACGCCGACCGACTTTTTTGCACGAGAAGCGCTTGTGACGTCTCTCAACCTCAGAGAACCTTTTGAGGTTAAACTGGTAAACATTCTGCGCGCGCATAACATAGCGCTCCCCTGGACCATCTCAGCGGATGAACTGTTTCAAAATCTATGTGCACTTCTTGGCCAGGTGAGTGCGCACTCAAAAGCTGACGCTCCAAAACGTGATGAAGACAGCTTTGACCTTACAAAGTCTCAGCCGCCAACAACAGACACCAAGAGCCCTATCGTTCATGTTGAAGATGTTTCTTACGCATATAACCAAGCTGCCCTTACCGATGTTTCATTTGAGATTTTAGCCGGCACGACCACCGCACTCATTGGTGCTACCGGATCAGGAAAGTCTACGCTCGCGCGCCTTCTGTGTGCCCTTGAAGTTCCTGACTCAGGTCACATTACCGTTGACGGGATACCCACGGATTCCAAGAAAAACCGCCGCCTTTTGCATGGCGTCATTGGCTATGTAATGCAGCACCCCGAGCGGCAACTTTTTGCGCAAAGCGTTTTTGAGGACGTTGCGTTTGGACCCACTAACTTGAAGCTCTCCAAAGAAGAGGTAAAAGAGCGTGTGGAAGAAACGCTGGAGCTGGTTGGGCTTTCTCACAAAGCACAAGCCTCCCCCTTTGAGCTTTCCGGGGGACAGCAGCGACTTTGTGCTTTAGCCGGTGTTTTAGCCATGAGGCCGCGTATTTTAATACTCGACGAGCCAACTGCGGGTCTTGACCCTCACGGCCGAGCGCATCTGCAATCTATTTTGGGCGCCGTCCGGAAAAACGGTACCACCATCGTGGAGATTACCCATTCCATGGACTACGCAGCCCTTGCTGACCAGGTAATTGTCCTACACAAAACTCACCTTATTGCCACGGGTACACCACACAAGGTCTTCTCCTCCCTTGGCGAGAAGGAACTTCTCTCTTTGGGCCTTGGTCTCCCACGACCACTTCTATGGTCAAAGCGAATCTGGGAGAAAACCGGCATAGATCTTGGCCAGCCTCTTTCTTTACATGAACTTGCGAGTGCTCTTCTCCGCCAACTGAAAGATCAACAACTGCGAGGTGAGACGCATGGCGCTTAAAATCTCTGTCGGCCAGTATTACCACGCCGATTCTCCTGTCCACGCGCTTGACCCTCGAATCAAGTGTGTATGTGCGCTCACGCTTATGATTTCGACGTTTTTTGTACATTCGGTATCTCAACTGGCATTTCTTTGCATTAGTGCGCTTTTTTTCATGGTTATGGCAAAAGTTCCCGTCAGGCAGGTTATTGCATCGATTATTCCCATTGCCTGGCTCTTGGTGTTTCTCGCCATCTTCAATGTTTTGCTTACACAAAACGGAAACCAGCTTTTTGCCTGGGGGCCTTTTACCATTACCGATATGGGGACGTGGTCAGCAATCCTCTATCCCGTGCGTATTTTAGTTGCAATTTTGATCGGTGCGCTGCTTATGCTCACCACGACGCCAAAAGAGCTTGGCGACGCATTTGATGCCGCATTTTCTCCCCTGTCGCGCATGGGTCTTCCCGGGCACGAGCTTGCCATGATATTCTCGCTCATGCTGCGTTTTATCCCTACGCTTGCCCACGATGCCGCCGCAATTTCCGATGCCCAGACCTCTCGAGCCGGAGACGTGGCACACGGGTCAATTATCGCGCGTCTGCGAACCTTGAAATCGGTACTGGTAGCACTTCTTGCGAGTGCCACTCGGCATGCAGAGAACCTGGCACGAGCACTTGACGCTCGAAACTACGTGGCCGGAGCAGAACGTACCCGCTGGCATCCCTATACACTGCACACCCGTGATGGAATCGCGCTTTTCGTTACGTGTGTGTATATTGGCGGACTGGTGGTTTTGAGGTAATGGACAACCAGATACCGCTATCGGTAGTTCAGCAGACTAAATCCCCATGCCTTCGACGTGTCCTGTCTTTCTCTGAGCGCTCACACTGAGCTTCCACAACAAAATCGCTGCAACCGTCCAAAGGGCGAGAAGTGCCGTCAAAGCTCCGATCCATGCGGTGATTTCAGGGCCACCAGTGCTCCCAAGTTCTCTTGCCGCATCGGTAAGCCAGCAAAGTGGCAACAGATGCAAGGCTTTTGTAATTACACGGGGAAAATACGTAAGAGGAATGACGCTTCCACCCACAAGAGGAAATACAACGAGAAGGACGTTAGTTACCGCAAAGCCATCGGAAAAGAAAAGACCTGCTATAGAACCTAAGGATCCAAAAATGCTGCCTCCCACGGTAGCGAAAAACAACAAGATGCTCAGCGATAGTAAAGAAAATCCACCAAATCCTGCCAACCACACTGCAATACCTGATGTAATAAGTGAGCTCAGAAAACAAATGAATGTAATCACAACATACCGCCACATAAACATGCGGACGGTTTGATGAGACGAAAGGGTCAAAAAGGTTGTAGTCTTAGCAAAACGGTCAAACACCACGATGTTAGCGGAGCATTGCAAAGCTAAGATCCACGCAGACCCCACAAATGCCGCAACCAGAGCAGACAGCGACGAGTCAGAAAGCTGCATGCCAAAACAATAAAAGAAGAGGTATGTCAGAAGTGGTTCGACCAGAAACTGTACTACGAATGCGTGCAGAGATCCCCAGCTCTGAAGTGAGGTAAGGGCAATCCGCGTACACGAGCGCAAAGTCTGCGCATACCACCTCATGCGTTGACGTATCAAGAGAAGTCTCCTTCCCTGCGTACCCGCACAAATGAAGCAGCAACTACCTTGCTTCCAACAATGGCAAAACAAATCGAAAGCGTACAGGCAGCGATACAAAGCAGTACCAGCTCTTGAACGCTGACAGCCGCAAGAATCTTTACCGCAACGGTAAGCGGATGGATACAAAAGAGCAACTGTACGGGTTCGCTAAAGTTTGAAAGCGGTACTACGATTCCGGAGATAAGCCATACACCGGTAAGAATAAGACCTTCGTAAATTGAAGCTCTTCTCGTCAACAGATATAAGGCAGAAAGACAAAGAGCAGACGCAGTGCAAGCAAGTGTTGCAAGAAGAATTGCAAGCAAATAAACCGGGCAAACCACGACTTGATGAAACCAAAGGAAACTAAATAAAAGCGACGCTGGTATGCCCAAAACAAGTCCCAAAAACGCCGCCGATACAATAAGAGGTACAAAAACCGCAGGTATTCCTTGTGGACTTAGTAAAAGATACGGAAACGTGCCTTGAAACCGTTGGTAGCCGATAAGACCGGTAGCAAGGGTGGTAGCAGCCCACAAAGAGGCGATGACCGAATACACCCAAAACGCTTCACTACCAAACGCATCACCTGCAAAGGAGAAGGCCTTCAGAAAGGAAAAACTTACGCCCGAGCCTAAAACGCTAATAATAAAAAACGGTGTATGCAGCAGCGTTCGAACATGAAAATTTAACATCATAAGTTCGGAAGGCAAAAAGTCCAAAATGTGTATCTCTAAAATGCGCTTCGCTTTATCGTTCATCTTTCTTGCGCCTTCCACTCAAAAGACCCAGATAGACTTCTTCCAGCGAGGGGTTTCTCTCATTAACCTTTTTCCACGTAAACGTTCGCTCATCAAGCTCGTTCGGGACAGACGAGGTCCAAGCAACATCAATGTAGTACGAATCAAACTTATCGAGAACCTCAACGGATGAAACGCCGGCCTGTTCTTTAAGCTTTTTGATCTGGTCTTCAGAAACCGCATGTGCCAGATAGGTAGACACATGATTGATCTCAACGCTGCTTCTCATCTCTTCAAGAGTTCCTTTGAAAATACTCTTGCCATCTTGAATGACCACGACCCTGTCAGCCAAAAGCTCAACTTCTCGCATGGTATGTGTGGTCAGAAGAATACCGCTGGGGACATGACGCAACTCTGAAATGAGCTGACGAACATCTGACGCGCTCTCTGGGTCAAGCCCTGCCGTAGGTTCGTCCAACAATATCAGGCTGTTTTGTGCGACAAGGGCGCGTGCAATATGCAGCCTCTGTCTCATTCCACGCGAAAATGTTCGAACCGGCTGATCTCTGACTTCAAAAAGATTAACTTTTACCAGCGCTTCATTGATAAGAGCTTTCTGCTTGGTCAAAGGAACACCGGATACCTGTGCAAAGAAAAGCAAGTTGTCCACCGCAGAAGCACTCAGATAAAAGCCGTCTTCTCCGCCAAGAAGCAAAGAAAGGTGTTCGCACGCCTTGCGCGGTTGCCGCACCGCATCAACGCCGCAAATCTCCACAGTGCCGGAATCGGGAAGAAGCAGCGTGGAGGCAATTTTTACGGTGGTAGTCTTTCCTGCTCCGTTGGGACCAAGCAAACAGACTATTTCTTGGGGATGTATATCCAGCGACAAATCCAAAAGGACGTTGCGTTTTATTCCCTTTGCTTTATAGGAACGGCAGACCTTTTCCATATGAAGTACCGGATGTGTATATTGCATTATTTAAGCCCTGCCGATCAATTCATGTATTACTACTCACAGTATAGCAATTACCCTCGTAGCACCTTCAGTTGATTTCAATACAACCTTTCACACTAAAAACTTGTTACAAAACAGGCACTTCTCGCCAAACGCAACACCTGCGCTGTAATCGTACCGTAGAATAGAGATGGTTAACTGGCGCTCCGAACGGGAAAGGTGGACCTATGGTCTTGCGCGTCTATGTTCAAAGAAAATCCGGTTTCGAAGGTGAGGCAACTTCCCTTCTCAAAGAGATTCAAGACTTGCTTGGCATTACTGAACTGCGCCATATAGACCTCATCAACCGCTACGACGTTGAGGGCATCTCCGAAGAGCTTTTTGAATCGTGCATTCCCACCGTCTTTTCCGAGCCGCAGTCTGACATTGCAACGCGCACTATGCCAGCACTGCACTACGCTGACGAACAGAGTCTTAGCGAGAAGGGCTCCGATGGGAAGAACCTTGGCGAGAAGAGCCTTCCCGTCCACACGTTTGCCGTTGAGTTTCTCCCCGGCCAATTCGACCAGCGCGCCGAATCCGCTGCCGAATGCGTGCAGCTCATCAGCCAGGGTGAGCGTCCGACGGTGCGCTCCGCTCGCATCTATGTCCTCACCGGCAATCTTACCGCCGCCGACATCGCTGCCATTAAAAACTATGTCATCAATCCGGTTGAGGCACGCGAAGCGTCACTTGATTTGCCTGAAACACTCAAAACCGCCGTTCCCAATCCCGACGATGTCGAAATTTTGAACGGCTTTCGTGAGCTGGACAAAGCGGGGCTCAAAGATTTTCTCGCCACACGCGGCCTTGCTATGGACGCATCTGACCTTGCATTTTGCCAGCACTATTTTTGCGAGGAACACCGCGACCCAACCATTACCGAAATCCGCGTGATTGACACCTACTGGTCGGATCACTGCCGGCACACCACCTTTAACACCGGAATCACGGGCGTACAGATAGACGATCCCGTCATACGGGCGGCCTTTGAGAAATATCTTTCCCTACGCCACGAACTTGGCCGAGAAGATCGAGCTGTCTCGCTTTGGGATATGGCCACCATCGGTGCCAAGTACCTGCGCCACCGCGGCATCCTTACGACTTTGGATGAGTCCGAAGAGATAAATGCCTGCACCGTTAAAGTAAAGGTCGACGTCAACGGCCATAATGAAGACTGGCTTTTTCTCTTTAAGAACGAAACTCATAACCACCCCACCGAGATCGAACCGTTTGGCGGTGCAGCAACGTGCATCGGTGGAGCCATCCGCGATCCGCTCTCCGGACGCAGCTATGTCTATCAGGCCATGCGTGTAACCGGCGCGGCGGACCCCACGGTTCCCGTATCCAAAACGCTCTCCGGCAAACTTCCTCAGCGCACCATCGTCCGCACGGCGGCAGCCGGGTACTCTTCTTACGGCAACCAAATCGGTCTTGCAACAGGTCAGGTTTCGGAGCTCTATCACCCGGGGTATGTGGCTAAGCGCATGGAAATCGGCGCCGTTGTCGGCGCTACACCTGCCGATCACGTCCGCCGCGAACGCCCTGCGGATGGTGACGCCATCGTGCTCTTAGGAGGTCGCACTGGTCGCGACGGCATCGGAGGTGCCACCGGCTCCTCCAAAGCTCACGACGCCTCTTCCATTGAACGCGACGGCGCAGAGGTCCAAAAGGGCAACGCACCTGTTGAGCGCAAGCTTCAGCGACTTTTCCGCCGCGGTGATGCGTGCCGCCTGATTAAACGCTGCAACGACTTTGGTGCCGGCGGCGTATCCGTTGCTATCGGCGAGCTCGCCGACGGACTGGACATCAACTTGGACGCAGTGCCTAAGAAATACGACGGTCTTGACGGTACGGAGCTGGCCATTTCCGAATCCCAAGAGCGTATGGCCGTGGCGCTTGACCCCAATGACGTTGCGGAGTTCTGCCGCTATGCCCGTGAGGAGAACCTTGAGGCTACCGTGGTTGCCCACGTAACCGAAGACCCTCGTCTGGTGATGCGCTGGCGTGACAAGAAGATCGTCGACATCAGCCGCGCATTTCTCGCCTCAAACGGCGCTCCTAAGTCCACGACCGTACGACTGAAAAAGCCCGAGACTTACACGCGCTACCAACACGCTTGGGCAGGATCTACACTACGTGAAAGGCTCCACGCGTTGGTGCAAGACCTCAACGTTGCCTCCAACAAGGGGCTTTCCGAACGCTTTGACTCCACCATCGGCGCAGCTACCGTGCTTATGCCCTTTGGCGGCACACGTCAGCTGACGCCTACGCTTTCCATGGTGGCAAAGCTGCCGGTTTTTGGCGAGACAACCACGGTCTCGGGTATGGCGTGGGGCTTCAACCCCTACCTCATGGAAACCGATCAGTTCCGCGGCGCGTATCTTTCCGTTGTTGAGTCCGTTTCGCGCCTGGTGGCAACGGGCTTTGCCCACACACGGCTCTACCTTACCTTCCAGGAGTACTTTGAGAAGCTTCGCGATGATCCCGCTCGTTGGGGTAAACCTGCGGCGGCGTTGCTTGGTGCTCTCATGGCACAGATTGACCTTGGAATCTCGGCTGTCGGCGGCAAGGATTCCATGTCCGGTAGTTTTGAGAACTTAGACGTCCCGCCCACGCTGGTTTCTTTTGTCACCGGTCTTGCGCACGTATCCGATGTTGTTTCACCGGAGTTCAAAGGTGCGGGACACCGACTTGTTGTTATCACCCCTGCCTACGATGATAACGGCTTGCTGCCTGAAGCGACATCTCTCAAGACAGTCTTTGAGCTGGTCACGTCACTTGCGCGCTCCGGAGCCGCCCTTGCAATTACCACACCCGGCTACGGCGGATCTGCCGAGGTGCTTTTCAAGAGCTGTCTGGGCAATGGCATCGGCGTTGCGCTTGAGCCGGAATATACGGCCGATAAGCTCTTCTCGCCGGCATACGGTTCTTTTATCGTCGAGCTTAAACCAGGAGCTTCCCTTGACGACGTTGACGGCATTACCGTAGCTCCGCTTGGAGCCACCACCTCCGAATACACGTTTTCTGCGTGTGGCGAGAAGATCGACCTCGCCTGGCTGCAAGAGGCGTGGGAGCGTCCGCTTGAGGGAGTGTTCCCGTATCGCAGCCACGGCGCAGGTGAGGATTCCGACGGAAGTGTCGGCTCCGTTGAGGGTAGTACTACCAGCGGGAATGTTGGCGCCGTTGAAGCGGTCACGTTTGACGGCGGCGCCACGCGACACAAATACAGCGGGCCCGCACTCAACCGCCCCGCACTCACCCAGCCTGCAATCGGTCGCCCTGCGCTCACCCATCCCGCACGACCTCGCACGGTAATCCCCGTTTTCCCAGGTAACAACTGCGAATACGACGTTTCTCGTGCCTTTGAGCGCGCCGGTGCCGAGCCCACGACGCTCATCATCAATAACCTTACGGCTTCTGACATTGCCGAGTCCGCAAGCGCTCTCGCCGCAGAGATTGACCGCAGCCAGATTGTCATGATTCCCGGCGGATTCTCGGGCGGCGACGAGCCGGACGGTTCCGCCAAGTTCATCTGCGCGCTGTTCCGAGCGCCTCAGGTCACCGAAGCAGTCCGCCGACTCCTGAACGACCGCGATGGCCTTATGCTGGGTATTTGTAACGGTTTTCAAGCCTTGATTAAGCTGGGACTCGTTCCCTACGGCGACATTCGCCCCATGGACGACACCTGTCCGACGCTCACCTTCAACACAATTGGTCGTCACCAGAGCAAACTCGTTCGCACTCGTGTGGCATCCACGCTGTCGCCATGGCTTTCTCGCTGTACGCCCGGCGACATCCACACCATTGCCATCAGCCATGGCGAGGGTCGCTTTGTGGCTTCCGAGGAACTTCTCGCCCGTCTTAAAAACGCAGGTCAGATTGCCACGCAGTATGTTGACGTGGAAGGTATCCCAAGCATGGATCTCTCGGTCAATCCCAACGGATCCGTTTGGGCTATTGAAGGCATTACCAGCCCCGACGGTCGCGTGCTGGGCAAGATGGGGCACACCGAGCGCGCGGGCTCCGGTCTGTACCGCAACATTCCTGAGCTTACACCGGGCGACCAGTTCCAACCGCTCATCGAAGGCGGTGTTGATTATTTCGCATAGGCGAGAAGCCCCCGGATAGCCGAGGCTTGCCTGGTTAAAAGCCTTATCCGGATGGCTGAGCTGCCACTTGCATTTCTCCGGCTGCATACTTTGCGATACTGCAAGGTATGCAGCTTGGTATACGTACGTGGTATACGCATCCAATTTAGTGCATACACGAGATTTGGTACGCATGCTCAATTCAGTGCGTGTGTGCAATTTAGTCTGTTCCAAAACACCGAGAGTTCTTCTCGCCCTTTTATAAATATGCATCAAACCGAACGTTTACGGGTGATTCGATTCACAACTAAACGCTCAAATTGACAAG